>MDTD01198497.1_pt1 | contig 66361 bp, 66 predicted proteins | sample 811221 | NCBI WGS metagenome assembly MDTD01 (sample SAMN05326646, study PRJNA326480) | marine metagenome | isolation source: seawater | place: Pacific Ocean: South West | collected 2011
AGGTTCAGGCTCAGCGCCTTCAAACTCTTCTGCTCCCTGAATAATAGGTATTACATCCATAGTCTGGGCAAGTGTTACCACTGCACCAGCCAATAAACCGACTAATAATGAATAGAATACAAGATGTCTGAAAATCATAATGCCACCTCCGGGCTACCTAAATTTTAATGACAAGGAAATCCTTGAGCGTGACGTGTGTCGTGAGCTGCATTATGAGCTGCTGCTGTATCCAAAAACCCGGCTCCAAAGATCAATACTGACCCGAGTATGGCCACACAAGCTAATTGCACAGCTGTAGATAGCTTTGTGGATTCTTGAACGTTAGTTGTTGTTGTCTGCATTTTTAGGCCTCCTTAGGCGTTGCAGGTGGTAAAACTTTATTTTTTTTGTTCACTATTATAAAATACCGGTTATGTTATATTGTATCATAACAAGTAGATATGTTATAAAATAACACCACTCATAGTAAAAGTAAACAAACGTAGGAAATTTCAGTCATGATTCGTTATCAAGTTATTATTTATACTATTATTGCTTTCTCTTTATCCAGTGTTTCGTTTGCCGATACCACTGAGGAAAGATTAAAGAAGATGGAGGAGAGAATTCTATTTTTAGAAAGTCAACTTAAAGCTCAAAATACTCAGCTTAAAGCCCAAGATACTAAGATAGATCAAAAGAATGCCGATGTGTCTAGATTGAGTGAATCAGTATTAGGCAGAACAAACCTATCTGGTGTAGTTGAGATGAGTGTCGCTGATGCAGACGGAACGTCTTCGGGCCAAGTTGATAAAATTGAATTATCTCTTGAAACAGAGATAAATCCAAATGTGACAACCGAAATTGTCCTGCTCACTGAGAATGACAATGGTACATATGACACTCAAGTTGATACTGCAGCGGTAACATTAGCTGTCCCTAACTCTGATGTAAGCATCACCTTGGGAAAATTCGGACCATCGATGGCGAGCCTGGAGACAGCGCTTTATACTGATCCTTTAACCAAGGCAGAGGGAGATATTGCTTACAGTGGTACTTTAGAAGTTTCCACTGAAATCGAGGGCTTTTCCATATCAGCCTTCGCAGAAGAAACTGGCGCAACAGGCGGAAATGTGAACTTTAGTCGAGAAGCAGGAAGTTTCGAAGTAAATATGAACCTCGGATACACATCAGAACTCGCAACTACAACAACCGTTGGTGGATATGCAATTGGCACAACAATATCTTCAAACGACTTCACACTCAATGCTGAGTATTTAGAGGCAGATGGAAAAGGTGGTGGAACTCAAAAATTAAATGCCTATAACATGGATCTATCGACGGAGATCGGGGAAGGGACATTTGCTATCGGGTATGGCGACTCAATCACTAATGCTGGTGTTAAAACTGAACAAACATTATTTGCTTACAGTTTTGGATTTGGAGATGGGGTGACCTTTACCTTAGAGCATGCTGATGAGACCGACACAACTTCCGCTGCTCTTGCTGTTGAATTTTGATTTTAGTTTTAGAAATAAAAAAAAATTGATATCTTCTTAAGTTGTAAGGTTTGCCATGTCGGGGAAGGAACAACCCCCCCTTCATGGCAAACCTCAATGCAACTCAGTTACCCATTTGCCGAACAAAACCCTTCGTTTCTCATGAAGGAAGGGATCTAATAATTCATAAAAAACAATTTTTTACAAAGGCTTTTAGAGTTTTTCGATTCAATCTATTTACCGAAAACTAATATTTTGAAAAGACGTATTTAGTACGCAATCGACTGATTTTTGCCTCAATTGACCAATTAACCTTATTCTAATGAGGGTTAAAACAAAATGATTCTCAGTTACATTCTCTTTCCGTCTTGTGAAAGCTTCCCTAGAGGAGAGGAAATGAAAAAATTAACTATAATTGCGGCAGCCGTAAGTCTCACATTATCTGGGTCGGCTTTTGCTGCAGGTCATGGTCAGCATGGTGTTTATGCTGACTTCCCAGTAACAACCAACTACAGCGGGTCTAAAAAGACTTCTGTTTCGTATACAGGTCAAATGGCTCGCCACACACTTCACAACTCTTTGAAGAAACTATCTTCATCTGGTGATGCTGCCAAGATGAAAGCTTACTACGGAAAAAAGGATGGACGAGCCATACTTTCTCCTAAAAGTAAGGATGGATTTCCAATCAAGCAGAGTTCTGTTGATGAAATATCTAAAGGCAAGGATCTTCGAGGCAAGACCTACAAAGGAAATGTCCCCGGATGGCCTGGTAATATGACTGGCCCTGAAGTCATCGATTTTATGATAGATAAAGCAGCGGCATCTGACGGCGGTTATGACCCAGTGAATGGATATAACTACACACAGCTTATTTCGAAAACTTTGATGGGTGCAGTTTTTTACAACCAAGCCGTAGACAATTACCTAGACGAAAAACTTGAAGCAAATAATAAACCAAACGATAAGCCTTATAAGAAAGGCGCTGCTTACTCCGGTAAAGAGCATGTTTGGGACGAAGGATGGGGATATTTTGGTGCCCCTGCTCATGTTTTAAGTTTGGATCCAAAGACGGTCTATAATATCGCAAAGCAGAAAAAAGGTGCTTTCAAAGCAGCCGATGCTAATGGCGATGGTAAAGTTGACTTAGTAACAGAGATGTCTTACGCCCACGCGTATTATGCAGCCGGTGCAGACAAGGGCGGAAAGACCGACTATCTTCACACGATATCAAAAGCATTTTTGGATGGTAGAAAGTTGATAGCCTCCGCAAATGGAAAGAAATTAACAGACTCGCAGCGTAACCAACTTAAAAGCTATGCTTCTGTGATTGAATCCAATTGGGAAAAGGTTATAGCGGAAGCAGCATATAAGTATGCTGGATCGGTTTACGGTGATATTAAGAAAATGACCGCTTCTACTGATTATTCTGAATCAGCCAAATTGCTTTCTAAATATCTCAAGCATTGGGGCGAATTGAAAGGTTTTGCTCTTTCTTTACAGATGGGAAAATCTAATCTTGGTGGAACTGCTACTGAATTGAATAATTTAATTGGTATGGGTCCTGTCATGTATGGCAATACTCAAGTTACCGGTATCGATGGCAAAGGAAATTATATCCAGAGTAAATCGATCTCCATGGAGAATTATATGGGTAACATGATAAAGGTTCAGGCATTGTTAGCAGATAAGTTCAATCTCAAAGCGAAGCCAAACACCATTGGTGAGAGTCTTTCTGCATTGAATGCTAGACTTAAAGCTAAAGAAACTGGTGAGAATGATTAAATCTTAGCCTTATCACCCCGCTCTTTTTAATAAATCGAGCGGGGTTTTTTTATGCTTGATTTTATACAACATACAATCGATTTAATTTTTAGCACTTTTGATGAAGCAAATAAGCGTCTGTTCTGGGGCTATCTTTTGTCAGCCTTGCTAATAGCTTTAGTCTTTCAGGTTTATGTTCAGAAGGCGTCTCTTAAGAAAAGTTTAAATGATCTCTTCAATATAAAAATTTGGTGGTCCAAATCATCTCGGGCTGACTATAAAATGTTGGTAGCTAATAGACTTCTTTTCTTGGGAGTTTCTCCAGCAATTATAAGTCAGCTTACTATCGCAACGCTTATTTTTTCTTGGCTTCACCAATTTGCATCCCCTGATTTTGGGTCAAATTGGCCTATAGCGATCGTTATCTCTTTATTTACAGTAACGGTGTTTTTAATAGATGACTTAAGCAAATACTGGCTCCATAGATTAATGCACTCAAATGAATTCTTATGGTCGTTTCACTCGGTCCACCATTCTGCAACAGAATTAACTCCTTTTACTGTGCTTCGTATCCATCCAATTGAGAGTGTCTTTTTTGTACTTCGTAGTGCTCTAGTCCAAGGCTTTTGCATCGGATTATTTGTTTTTATTTTTGGCAAAACAGTTGACCTTTTTAGTATCTTAGGTGTGAATATTTTCATTTTTCTGTTTAATGCTTTTGGCTCAAATTTACGGCACTCTCCTGTTCCGATTAGCTATCCTAATGTTATAGAGAATTGGCTTATGTCTCCAGCTCAACATCAAATTCATCATTCGATAGATCGGATACATTATGATAGCAATTTCGGTGTAGCGCTCTCTGTATGGGATCGATTAGGCGGCACCATGAAATATGGATCATGCGATCAAAAAATATCCTATGGCATTAAAGAGAATGACATTAAAGATGCAAACAGCTTATGGGGATTGTATATTCAACCAATTATTAGAGCAGCACTATGCTTACGTTTCTGGAGAAAAACATCTCTTAGAAATCTTCAGGAAAATATAGATTAATTGTTCTTTATTTTTAATGCCTCTGTTATTAATTTTTTCCAACCAGACATTTCATTTTCTGGCTTAAAGTTACTTTTCAATGAGATACATTTTCTGATTAAATCATTATAGGATTTTGGATTAGTCTCAATTTGTAATAACTTATCTTTAAGTGACTTCGCATTTTTCACTTTAAAATATCCAGGATAATCCTGTCCCAATAATCCAATATTTCCATCAATATCTGAGGCAATTATTGGTAGGTCTGCCATTATAGCTTCTGAAATTACGTTTGCGCCTCCCTCCATTATGGATGTTGAGATTAAGAGATGAGAGGATGAGAACTTATTTCTGAGATTTGCATGCGATATTTCTCCATGCCATTGAAACCGATCATTCTTTTTCATTTCATCAATTGCAATTTTTTCCCATTTTTTTGAGTGAGCTTTTCCGTATGCATTTACTTTTATTTTACTTATTTTTGGCAATTCTCTTATTGCTTCAAATAAAGTTTCTGGATCTTTTTCTTCTCTTAAGTGGCCGGCAAAACATACATTAAATAGCCTCTTGAGGGGCCGTCGATTTAGATTAGGTTTTGCAGACTGAACTATAACTCTCAACTTTGATAAATATTCCTTAGGAAGAATATTTTTTATGAGATGATTAATACCTACAATTATAGTGGCTACTTTAAGTGAGTCAGTTGTAGTTTTTTTATGCGTGTTAATAAACCTATATGCATCAGTTCCTGTAAGAACAACAACAAGAGGAAGATCCGGATGCATTTCCGAGAATTTTTTTATAGAATTAGCACTTCGCCAAGCATGCAAAGCGACCATAAAATCTGTATCTTCGCCGCTATACTCAGTTAATACCTTAACTTTGTGGCCTAGATTCCGAAAAATTGCTGCCCATCTATTGGCTGAGGCTCGATTTCCAGAACGTGAGCCTTTCGGGGCTGGAGTTATTATGACGATGTTCATGTGACAATCCGCTTTTTTCTTGACACCATAGCAAACTTAACAGAAGGGGTGAGTGCCGGTATGTCGAATTTTTTGATTAATGGAATGGATGATGCTAGAAAGCGCACTCTTTGTCTAATTGATGGACTCAGCCCTGAGCAACTCATTGGCCCAACTTTATCAAGCATAAATCCGCTTCGATGGGAGATTGGGCATGCAGCTTATTTTTATGAATTTTGGATTCTGAGAAGTCATTTGGGGAATGCTCCTATTTTAGAAAAAGTTGATGATTTGTATGACTCGATAAACATTGCTCATGACGAAAGATGGAAGCTACCACTGCCAGAAATGGAAGCTACTCTAGCTTATATGAAAGAGGTACATGATCGCATAAAAAGGAATTTAAAAAAAAATATTTCAGATCCCAAGAGAGATTATCTATTGGAGTATTCCATATATCATGAAGATATGCATACTGAGGCGTACACCTATACGCGTCAGACCCTAGGGTACCCTACACCAGCTATGGGACAGTATGTGCCAAATTTAATGAGGGGTACAGAAGTAGGTGATGTATCAATTCCTGGAGGAACTTTCATGTTAGGGGCATTTGAAGATAGTGGATTCGTCTTTGATAATGAAAAATGGGCTCATGAGCGCGAGGTAAAGTCTTTTTCAATCTCAAAATCAGCAGTTTCAAACTATGAATATATTTCCTTTGTAGAGGATGGCGGATACGAAAATAAAACATTTTGGGATGATGAAGGCCTGAAGTGGCTGAAAGAGTCTAAATTACACTCTCCTTGTTACTGGAGAGCTAGCTCTGTTGGCTGGGAAATGCGACATTTCGATCAATGGAGGGCACTAGAGCCTGATGCGGCTGTCATACACGTAAATTGGCATGAAGCGAAAGCTTATTGTAATTGGAAGAACAGAAGACTACCTACGGAATTAGAATGGGAGGTCGCAGCTTCGGGAAAATTTAATGAACAAGGGGGACTATCCTTGGAAAAAAATTTTTACCCATGGGGTTCAAGCGAGATTAATAAAGATTTAGCAAATCTTGATGGATGTGCTCTTGGTACTATTGCAGTTGGCGCGCTTCCAGATGGAGATAGCGAATTTGGGTGTAGGCAGATGATAGGAAATGTTTGGGAATGGACTGAAGATACATTCCACCCTTACCCAGGATTTGAGTCAGACATGTATGAGGATTATTCAAAGCCCCTATTTGGCAATACAAAAGTATTAAGAGGGGGCTCATGGGTAACTCGTGGTCGCATGATTAGAAATACATGGAGAACCTTCCAAAGACCAGAAAGAAATGATGTCTTCTCTGGATTTAGAACTTGCCCAATTTAAGCTATTGAAAATGATTCCAACAAAATTTCTTGATCTCAAGCCAAGTAATGATGATCTTCTGAAAGACTTAATTGATGGCTTTTCAAAGGCCCAAAAATCTGTTCCGCCAAAGTATTTTTATGATGCAAGAGGCTCTCATCTGTTCGATTTAATTACAGATCTAGAGGAATACTATCCAGCACGCACAGAAATTCAGATGCTTCATGATTTTTCTGATGAGATCTCATTGAAAGTTGGTTCAAAAGAAGTATTTTTAGAGCCAGGTAGTGGTAGCTGCACAAAGGCTCAAATTTTATTTGACACATTAAGACCAGAGATTTACATACCAATAGATATCTCAGGAGAACATTTGTATATTTCGGCAAGACAAGTCACACAAAAATTTCCATGGCTTCAAGTTCATGCTATTTGTGCCGATTGCACAAAAGAGATGTATCTGCCAGAAGAATATTCTGAAATGTCTAAACTAGCATTTTTCCCGGGTTCTTCGATAGGAAATTTTGATCAGCTTGAGGCGATTAGATTTTTAAAAACGATAGCTAAGTTGATCGGAGATGGAGGACAATTACTTATTGGGGTAGATTTAAAGAAAAATAAAAATATACTCGTGCCAGCATATGCCGACAAAAGCGGTATCACAGCTTCATTTAATCTTAATCTTTTACAGCGAATCAATACTGAGCTGAAAGGAAATTTTAATTTGAGCAAATGGACACATAAAGCAATCTATAATGAGGAGATTGGTCGGATTGAGATGCATCTCATTTCAACTTGTAAGCAAAATGTATCGATTAAAGATAAACATTTTATCTTTGAAAAAGATGAAAGTATTCATACTGAAAGTTCCTATAAGTATAGTGTTGAGGAATTTCAAAGTCTAGGCAGACAAGCTGGATTCGAGATTGATTCAGTATGGGTAGATTCAAATAAATTATTTAGTCTACATTTGTTTAAGAATAATACATAAGGTAGAAAAATGAATTCAGATACACCGGTTTTAAAGGATATTGTGTTGATAGGAGGAGGGCATGCACATGTATCTGTTTTGAGAAGTTTTGGAATGAAGCCAATTCCCGGAGTCAGAATTACTCTTCTTACGCGGGATATCCACACTCCATATTCGAGCATGCTGCCAGGCTTTGTTGCTGGCCACTATACATTTGATGAGGCACATATCGACCTTGGCCCTTTGGCTCAGTTTGCAAGTGCCAGAATTTACCATGGAGAAGTTAAGAAACTTAATTTACAGGACAAAGAGGTACAAGTGAGCGGGAGGCCGCCTATAAAGTATGACTATCTCTCAATTAATACTGGGTCTACGCCAAAATTACTAAATTTACCTGGAAATACTGATATTACTTTTCCAATAAAACCCATAGATAAATGGCTTGAGAATTGGGAAAAAGTAAAAAAACAGTATCTTCAAACTTTGGGAAAGTTTCATGTAGTAATTGTAGGAGGTGGTGCAGGAGGGATTGAATTAGCTTTAGCTACCTATCATTGGTTTAAAAAAGCAACTGAAGATCAAAATGGGGAGCGTAGCTTTCAATTCGATTTAGTAACGGATAGCCATGAAATCTTACCTACTCACAACAAAGCAGTCAGGCGTTCTTTCCATAGGTTTCTCGGCCAAAAAGATATTAGAGTGTGGACAAAAAGTAAGGTCATTGGTGTCGACGAGGGTAGTGTTAAAACTGAGAATGGAAAAGAATTAAAGGCAGATGCTATTTTTTGGGTTACAACAGCCGGAGCACCCTCTTGGCCAAAAGACTCAGGATTGGCTGTCGATAGTGGCGGTTTCATAGAAGTTGATCAAAAGCTCAGGTCAACCTCTCATGCAGACGTATTTGCGGCTGGTGATGTTGCCTCTTTACCTACACCGAGACCAAAATCTGGCGTATTTGCCGTAAGACAAGGCTCTGTTTTAGCAAAAAATTTACGACGTCTGGTCAAAGGTAAAAATTTAAAGTCTTATCGTGCTCAGAAAAATTTTCTTGGACTCATAAGTAATGGTGATAGGTATGCTGTTGCATCGCGTGGTAATTGGTCATTAGAGGGAAAATTTTTATGGTCTCTGAAAAATTTTATAGATAGGCGATTTATTGATAAATTTAATCAATTGCCTGAGATGAATCAGGAAGAGAAATCAAAAGTAAGTAAAATCGCTGATAAAGAGGCAATAAAAGAACTATCGTCGTTAGCGATGCGCTGCGGAGGCTGTGGTGCAAAAGTCGGCAGCACCGTTCTAAGTAAAGTAATAAATAAGCTGCCTGATCAGTACAGAGATGATGTGCTGATTGGCCTAAATTCTCCCGATGATGCCGCAGCTTTTGAGGTTCCAAAAGGAAAAATTATGGTCCAAAGTGTAGATTACTTTAGAGCTTTTATTGATGATCCATATATTTTTGGACGCATTGCTGCAAATCATGCCTTAGGTGACATATTTGCCATGGGGGCAGAGGCTCAATCAGCACTCGCAATAGCAACAGTTCCCTACGGAAGAGAAAGTATTGTTGAACAAACATTATCAGATTTAATGCAAGGGGCTCTTGATACTCTAAAACCGACCAAAGCCATTTTGGCGGGTGGGCATTCAAGTGAAGGATCTGAATTAGCTTTTGGTCTCACCGTTAATGGGCTTATTGGAAAAGATCAACTTTTAAGAAAAGGTGGTATGAGACCAGGTGATGTTTTGATATTAACTAAACCGATTGGTACTGGTACTTTGTTTGCGGCTCAGATGAGAGGAAAGGCAAAAGGACGCTGGGTTGATGGAGCTATTCAGGCAATGTTAATTTCTAATCAACAAGCAGCACAATGTTTATATAAGTATGGCGCATCTGCTTGCACTGATGTAACAGGCTTTGGGTTATTGGGGCATTTAGTAGAAATGACTAAAGCATCAGAAGTAGATGTTGAAGTAAATATTAATCAAATACCTATTCTTGATGGCGCAGAGATTACTGTATCTGAGGGGATATTTTCTTCTTTACAACCTCAAAATATACGTCTCCGAAGGGCAATATTAAATTCAGAAAAAGCAATTAGTCATAATCGCTATCCTTTACTATTTGATCCTCAGACTGCAGGAGGACTTCTGGCATCTATTCCTTCAGATATGGCGGCTGCTTGCATAGAGGAACTTAAGCTTTTGGGCTATGGAAAAGTAGCTACAATAGGCAGAGTCTCAGACAAATCTGACAATGAAGCTCCTATAAGTATTAATTTGAGCTAGTATTCACGAAATAATCAATCAGATATATAAAATATTTCTTTTTGCTATTTGATCTACAAAAAGATTGTCGTATCCTATAAATAAATGTTTTTCTTTAGAATTTTTTATTTTTTCATTACAGGTATGGTTTGAAGTGAAATTTAGCGTAGAAGACTTTAAAAATTGGAGAAATAAAAAAATTACTCTTGTTGGTATGTCGGGAGTGGGAAAAACGTATATCTCAAGCATGCTACAAAACTATGACTGGTTTCATTATTCTGGTGATTATCGAATTGGCACGCGATATTTGGATGAAACAATTCTTGATATGATTAAATCAAAGGCAATGGAGGTACCTTTTTTGCAGGAACTTTTGAGAAAGGATTGGATCTATATACGTAACAATATAAAGATTTCTGATTTAGGGCCAGTTTTATCTTTTGTTGGAAAACTTGGGAATCCCGAGCAAGGTGGAGTTGAATTAGAAGATTTTCAAAATAGGCAAGCTATTTATAGAGAAGCCGAAATATCTGCCATGCAAGATGTTCCTAGCTTTATTGAGAAAGCAAAAAAAATATACGGTTATAAACATTTCATAAATGACGTTGGTGGTTCTTTGTGTGAGCTCAATGAGCCAAGCGTAATTAAGGATTTAGCTAAGCATACCCTCATTTTATATATCAAAGTTACGGATGATCAAGAAGAAAAAAGACTTATTAGTCGTGCCCAAAGTTCTCCTAAACCATTATATTATCGTCCTGATTTTCTACTGGAGCAGTTAGATATTTTCCTCAAAGAGAGAAATTTAGAATATGCAGCTCAAGTTGAGCCAGATGATTTTACAAGTTGGATTTTTCCTCGTTTATTTCATTCGAGAGTTCCACGTTATGAGGAAATAGCCAAGATGGGTTATACGGTAACCTCTGAAGAGATAGCGAATGTCAGCGATGAAAAAGATTTCTTGGAATTAATAGAAGAAGCTATTGAAAAGGATTCTTGATGCCAATTGTTGCCCATAATTCACTCCCGTCTTTTCAGCGCTTGCGAGATGAAGGAATTAATGTTCTGTCTCCTGATCGTGCTTCCAATCAAGATATTCGGGAGCTGCATATTGGTTTATTGAATATGATGCCCGATTCTGCTTTGTTTGCAACTGAGCGACAATTTTTTAGGCTTATCGGAGAGAGTAATCCTATAGCTCAATTCTATATACACCCTTTTAGTTTATCTGAGTTTCATCGTAGTCGAGAAATTCAAAAGCACATAGATAGCTATTATGAAACCTTTGATCAATTAAGAGAAAAAGGCCTTGATGCTTTAATAATAACTGGCGCAAATGTTTCAGGATTAGAGCTATCAGAGCAACCTTTCTGGGAACCATTGATTGAAATTGTAGATTGGGCATACGAAAATGTAACCTCCACATTATGCTCCTGTCTTGCAACTCATGCTGTTTTAGAGTTTCGTTATAAAAAAAAGCGTAAACTCCAAAAAGAAAAAAAATGGGGTGTTTTTTCACATAAGATTGTCATGGATTCCCATCCTCTTGTCTCTGATGTAAATACTCGATTTGACGTACCGCATTCCAGGTGGAACGAAATTAGTCAGCAGCAATTTTTAGATGCAAATTTACATATTCTTGCTGAAAGCAAAGAAGCAGGAGTTCATCTAGCTACAAGTAGTGATGGATTGCGGTTTGTATTTTTTCAAGGACATCCTGAGTATGACACGATCTCTTTATTTAAAGAATTTAAGCGCGAAGTAGGCCTTTACGTGACTGGAGATACTCTTGCCTTCCCGCCTTTTGTTGAGAATTATTTTAATGATAGCCAGAAGGCTGTTATACGTGAGTTTAAACGGAAATTAGTGGAGGCACGTATAAAAAATAATTCTCTACCAGATTTTCCTGAATCTCTTATTGTTGATACTTTAGACAATACCTGGCATGACACAGCTGAATCCATCATGAGTAATTGGATCGGATTAGTCTACCAAGTAACACACCGCGATCGTAAAAAGCCTTTTATGGATAATATTAATCCAAAGAACCCTTTACAGCTCTAGGGCTTAAAATCGGTTCCACTCCTTGTTAATAATTTTGGCGGTATTAGCCAACGAAGCTCCCCATTACCATAATTAATATCTGCCCATGAGTTAAGATTAAAGTCTATTTTAGCCATAGTGCCAGTGGGAAACCGTATTTTTGAGCCACCCGTTAGTAAGCTAGCCATTTGGGAGCATGTTGGCTCATGACCCGTTATTAATAGAGATTTCGGATCTTTTTTAAAGCTATGCAACAATTTCAATATATCATCAGCATTGTTTTCATAGATTTCTGATTTAACCACTATTGAGCAATTCCAATTCCCTTGACGAGACGCTAAATTTAAAGTTTTATGCGCACGTTTGGCTGATTAAGTGAGCGCCAAGTCTGGCACTTTTCCAATTGCGGAAAGAAAATTTCCCATGGTTCTAGCTGCACGCTCCCCACGTGGAGTAAGTGGACGATCACAGTCATCTATACCATCTTTACCCCAATCAGATTTTGCATGACGAAAAATTATCAAACTAAGCATTTTTGTCCTTGTTATTTGAGAAATTAAAATAAATCGTTAGCATAAATCTAGGAAAAGCAGTTTAGACAAAAGATTGTACCTGAGCTGATTCTTCAATGATGAAAAATTATAATTCATGCGCTATGTAAATTATTTATTTTAGAAATTGTGCGTTAATTATAAGAAATAACTTATATTAGTAATTAAAATACCTATTCTAGTAATTTGCTCAAATTTTTTTTATAAAAGTATTATGAAATAAAAGTTATTTAAATCAGTAATTTAATAGTTTTTTAAAAAATTTCTAGCCACTTGCGGAACTAATTAAAGATTTTACTATTCCTTAAATTTTAATTTTGTTCTATATTTGTTCTCTTTTTTATTATTTATTGGAATCTTGAAAGTGACAAATAGGGTTTTTAAACAATTAATGCAACAAGGTGTCTTATGGCGCGGATCTGATGTAGCTCTAAAGGACCACCAAATAGAAAAAAGCGATTGGGAGGAATTTGATAGTTGTTTAGGTGGCGGTTTGCCTCGCGCCTCTTTGGTGGAAATATTTAGTAATAATTATCAAGGCATATCTCTGCTATTACCCATGTTAGCAAGATTAAGTCAAAAATCTAACTGGCTAACTTTTATAAATCCACCATATTTGCCTTTTGCCCCCGGGCTATCTTCAAGTGGGATTGATTTAAAAAAAATATTACTTATTCATAATACCGAATTATCTCAAGGATTATGGGCAGCCGAGCAAGCACTGAAGTCTTCGGTTTGTTCTGTAGTTTTAATGTGGCCTAAGAAGTTAAGAGTAGTTCAAATAAGGCGTTTACAGTTAGCAGCAGAAAAAGGCGACTGTATAGGAATATTATTTCGTCCTATGCATGATTTAAAGTTTAGCTCGCCTTCGGCATTACGCATTAAATTTTTATTTACACCATTGGGATTTAATGTGGAGGTTCTCAAGCAAAGAGCAAGTTGGAAAAAGAAAAGTTGTAATATTAATTATATTTAAAAACTATGTTGTGGCTTGCTTTTTATTTTCCAGACCTTCCTTTAAAAATTTTTATGGACAACAGCTCTATAGAAGGACCAATTGCTATTATTCATAGAAAAAATAATCAAGAGGTTATTGCATGTTGCAATAAGAATGCGATAAATGCTGGGATATATCCAGGCTTGAGGTTACAAGCTGCTTTTGCAATTTGCGATCATTTGGAAGTACATAAACGTAATTTAAAATTAGAGGAAAAATTTTTAGAAAACATGGCTCATTGGGCTTATAAATTTAGCTCTCAGATTAGCTTTGAGCCTTCAATATTATTATTAGAAATAGGTGCTAGCTTGAATCTTTTTGGTGGATATAATTTATTGTTGAGAAAAATAAAAAAAGAAATTAAGAATTTTAATTTAGTCGTTAATTGGTCAATAAGCCCAACTCCGATGGCATCATCATTATTAGCAAGAAATAAACCTGGAATAAGAGTTACTAAAGAACAATTAATAAAAGCTTTAGAAGCTATATCTATAAGTGAATTAATAAATGATCGTCAGGCCCAAAATTTAATTAATAACATTGGATTATATAATATTGGAGAGTGTCTTCATTTACCAAGAGCTGAATTATCAAGACGTATAGGGCCAAATTTATTATTACTTTTTGATCGATTACTTGGAAAAGTTGCCGATCCTCGTAAATATTGGAAACCGCCAATATACTTCTATCAAAGAATAAATTTTACAACAGAAACTAGCCAATACACAGGATTGATGTTTCCAGCAAAAAGGCTAATTACCTCATTATGTGGTTTTTTATGTGGCTGCGATAAGGCCACACAGCATTTAAATTGGGAAATTTTGCATTCACAGCATACTCCCACTTATTTTAACCAGAGGCTTAATTCACCTAGCCGTAGCATTAAATATATTTTAAAAATATTCTGTGAATCTATTGAACATAGATCTTTAGCATTACCCGCAATCGGTATTTGCTTAAAAGTTACTAATATGTCTTCCTTTGAAGGAGGCAGTGAAAGTTTTTTATCTGATAGTAAAATTATTGAAAGTAACATTTTTATTGATCGACTATGCAATCGCTTAGGAGAAAACAAAGTAAATGGGATATGCGAGGTAGCAGATTATCGACCAGAATTATCTATGCGATTTTGTTCACTAGGTGACTCGGAGAAGGGAATTGGCAAAAATTTTAAAAAACCATCTTGGCTGCTTAGCAAACCAATACCTTTAAAAAATAATAATAAATTACCAGAATATAATGGCCCATTGGAGTTAATTGGACTCCCTTATCGCATAGAAAGTGGATGGTGGGATGGATTTGATATAGCACGCGACTATTTTGTGGCCTTAAATTCAAAAAGAGAAAAATTATGGATATTTTATAACCGACGATCCAAAGAATGGTTCCTACATGGTTTTTTTTAGTTTGATCTATAGACTCAGTGAATCATATTTATTTTCTTATGAAGATTTAATTTATGTATGCCGAACTTTTTTGTTTAAGTAATTTTACTTTTCTAAAAGGTGCTTCCCACCCAGAAGAGTTAGTGAAAAAAGCAGCCTTGCTTGGCTATGAAGCAATAGCTATTACCGATGAATGTAGCATTGCTGGAATAGTGCGTGCATATGAAGAGGCGAAAAGAAGAAAAATAAAGTTAATTATTGGCAGTCAATTTATTCTCGATGATGGAATTAATATTATTCTTTTAGCAAAAAATAAAGATAGCTATAAACAGATATGTCGCTTAATTTCGCATGCACGCCGTAATTCTGGAAAGGGAGATTATAGAGTTAATCGTAAAGATTTTGAAAAATCCTTAGATGATTGCATAGGATTGTTGTTACCTTCAAATGAGGAGCAAATAATTTGGTTTAAAAGTTTTTTTAATAAAAGAGGATGGATCGCTATCTCTTTATTAAGAGAAGGAAATGACGAATATCAACTGAAAAAATTTTTAAAATGGTCCTCTATTTTTAATATCCGGGGAGTAGCTGTGGGTGAAGTTCATATGCATGCACGTGGACGACGTGCTTTATCTGATGTCTTGAATTCAATTCGTTTGAGAAAGCCAGTTTCAGATTTAAAAGAAAATATAACGATTAATGGCGAACATCATCTGCGTTGCCTTGAAGATTTAAAGAATATATATCCTAAAAATTTATTAGATGAAACTTTAAATATTGCCAGTCTTTGTGAGTTTTCATTAAATCAAATTAATTATCAGTATCCAGATGATATAACGCCTAATAGTTTAACCTCTCAAGAGTATTTACGCCAATTGACAGAAGAGGGTATACAATATCGATGGCCGGAAGGCTGCCCAAATGATATACGCGAGCAGATTAATTATGAGCTATGTCTTATTAATGAGCTTAAATATGAATCTTACTTCCTAACAGTTTGGGATATTGTGCGTTTTGCGCGTAAAAATAAGATTTTATGTCAAGGCCGAGGTTCTGCTGCCAATTCTGCAGTTTGTTATTGTTTAGGCATAACTGAGGTGGACCCATCTCGTATGAGCTTATTATTTGAGAGATTTATTTCCCATGAGCGAAATGAGCCACCTGATATCGATGTAGATTTTGAAAATACAAGGCGAGAAGAAGTCATTCAATATATTTACTCTAAATATGGAAGAAAGCGTGCAGCATTAGCTGCTTGTGTTGTGACTTACCGCTTACGCAGTGCTATACGTGATGTAGCATTCTCATTAGGATTCAATCAAGATCAAATAGAAGCTTTAGTGAAAAACGCATCAGGATGGAGAAAGAATGTTCCATTTAATCAAGATTTTATAGTTGAGGCGGGATTTAATCCAGACATTTTAAAAATAAAGCGACTAATAATTTTAGTTAATCAGATTAAAGGATTCCCACGCCATTTATCTCAGCATGTAGGGGGTTTTGTCATTACTAAAGATAGATTGGATGAATTAGTTCCAATTGAAAACGCAGCTATGAATGATCGTACCGTTATACAGTGGGAAAAAAGTGACCTTGAATCTCTTGGATTTCTGAAAATAGATATACTTGCTTTAGGCATGCTAAGTGCCATAAAAGATACATTAAGTTTAGTTAATTTATTTAATTTAGATACTAATTTATCTTTAGCGAATATTCCGGCAGAAGATCAAGAAACTTATGAGATGATTCAAAAGGCGGATACCATCGGAGTATTTCAAATCGAATCACGAGCACAAATGTCTATGTTGCCTCGTCTAATGCCAAATAGTTTTTATGATTTAGTAATTCAGATAGCAATAGTTAGACCTGGACCAATTCAAGGCGATATGGTTCATCCATATCTACGTCGCCGTCAAGGAAAAGAAAAAATTGATTACCCTTCAGAGGATGTTAAAGATGTTCTTCAGCGAACTCTGGGAGTACCAATTTTTCAGGAACAAGTGATTAAGCTTGCAATGGTTGCCGCAGGGTTTAATCCAGGTGAGGCGGATGAATTACGCCGTACTATGGCGGCATGGCGGAGACGCGAAGGCTTAGAAAGTTATCGCTCAAGACTGATGAAAGGAATGCTGAAAAATGGCTATAAGAGAGAATTTGCTGAACGTATTTATCATCAAATACTAGGTTTTGGGGAATATGGTTTCCCTGAGTCACATGCAGCAAGTTTCGCTTTATTAGTTTATGTTTCTGCTTGGTTGAAATGCCACTATCCAGCTGCTTTTTGTGCGGCTTTGATTAATAATCAGCCAATGGGCTTTTATCAGTCAGCACAATTAATACAAGACGCTAGGAATCATAAAGTTAGTATTTTACCTATAGATGTACATAGCAGCGACTGGGACTGCACTTTAGAGTCATTGAGTGGAAAGCCTATATTGAGGCTTGGATTGCGAATGCTAAAAGGCTTATCCTATGAAGCAGGAAAGAGCATAATGAAAGCTCGATCACAACATAAGTTTGTTGATGTATCTGATTTAGCATACCGTGCTTTTTTGGGAAAAAGCGATTTAAAAGCATTAGCAGTAGGCGATGCTTTATTAAATTTATCTGGTCATAGGTATTTATCAGTATGGGATGTTTCAGGTATTGAGCGACCAACTAGTCTTTTTGATAAGCCATTTTTTTACGAAGAGAAGCCTCTGTTAAAACCACCAGGAAAATTACAAGAAGTCTTAACAGATTACTCACAAATAGGTTTAAGTTTACGCCAACATCCATTAGCATTTATGCGCGGCTCTTTGAAAAAAAAAGGAATATTATCAGCAAAACAGGTAAAGAAATTAGATAATGGCTGTATTGTGCGCATTGCTGGATTAGTCTTAATTCGTCAACGTCCAGGTAAAGGAAGAGTGGTATTTGTTACTTTAGAAGATGAAACAGGAATGTTTAATTTATTAATATGGTCAGATCTAGCCGAACGCCAAAAAAAAGTATTACTAGGAACGAATATATTAGGAGCAACAGCAGAGGTACAAATTGAAAGTGGTGTTCAATATTTAATTTGTCGAAATTTGGAAGATCACTCCGGTATGCTTAGTGAATTAGATATTAAAACATATAATTTTAAGTAGTTAGTAAATAAAAATATAAGATAGAAGTTGGAATAAAAAATGAGTATGCAATGGCAAAAATTATTATCTCGCCATCGATTAGGTTCAAGCCTTTTACCTAAAGATACAACCACTCGAACTGACTTTCAAAGAGACTTTGATCGTATAGTTTTTTCTTCAGCATTTAGAAGGATGCAAGATAAAACCCAAGTTTTTCCTTTGTCGAAAGTTGATTATGTGCGTACAAGATTGACTCATAGTTTAGAGGCTTCGAGCATTGGCCGATCTCTTGGAACTTTAGTTGGAGAACAAATTATAAAGCGCCATAAATTGACTGATTTTGAGGCTGCAGATTTCGGCAGCATTTGTGCTGCTGCCTGTCTAGCTCATGATATCGGTAATCCACCCTTTGGGCATTCTGGCGAAGATGCTATTCGGCATTGGGCGAGTACTTCAGATTATGGTTCAGTAAGAATTGCAGGCCTAGAAAATAATCAGCGGGAAGATTTTTTACAATTTGAGGGAAACGCACAAGGATTTCGGATTGTTACTCGTCTTCAAAATCCAGATAATTTTGGTGGGCTGCAGTTAACTTACGCCACCCTAGCAGCTTTTACAAAATATCCTAGAGAATCTTATTTAGGGCAAAAGGAGCTATCTGGCGTAAGCCTAAAAAAACAAGGATTTGTAAATGATGATTATGAGTCATTTAGGGTAGTGGCTGATAATGTTGGGCTTATTAAGCGCAATAATGTATTTAATGCATGGTGTCGGCATCCGCTTGCTTTTCTTGTTGAGGCTGCAGACGATACTGCTTATAGGGTGATTGATTTAGAGGATGGCTATCGTTTGGGATACTTTGACTATCAAGAGGTTACAGAAGCATTTTTAAATGTTCTCCCAAATAGAGAAGAACAGTATCAAAGAATTCAAAGCATTCGAGAGAAGAAAGATCGCGTTGAATTTTTAAGAGCCGTAGTGATAAATGAGATCATAAGCCAATGTTTAGTTTGTTTTTTAGACAATGAATCAGATATTTTAAATGGATCCTTTGATAGAGCCTTATTAGGCGAGTTATCAATTAAATCGGAAGTAGATTATTTCGTTAAAATGGCAGAGGAAGGAATTTATTGTGCTCCTGAAGTGGTAGGAATACAGGCAGCAGGTTTTCAAGTAATAAATGATTTGCTTGAAAGATTTATTCAGGTTCTAGATGACATTGCTGACAATGGCAAAAATGCATCCCCCAGAAGCAAAACTCTTATACAACTAATTCCAGAGCAGTTTATTGGTTTTGATAGAGTGCCATTAAAAGATCCCTACAGAAGGCTATTATTATTAACCGATTTTATTTCTGGAATGACCGATTCATATGCAGTTAGCTTATATAAAAAAGTAACTGGTATTTCTCTTCCAGGAGGATAGGTTGATAATTCTTTATTAATCGTCTAGAAATGAATTTTTTCCGCCATATTGAAAATTGTAATAAAAATATTCAGGGAGAATTTATCCCATGGAAGACTAACAATAGAACTTTAGGATGGATCTCGAAAGAAAATATATTTGTTTTAAAAAAATTTCCTAATATTTTTCACATCAATAATACAGTGAGACTGAAATCTGAAAACTTAGATTTTAAAGAAATAAGTAATTTATTAGCAGAGGTGGCAGATTATCTTGCTGCTAACAAAATAATTCCCCAATTAATGAACGAACTTTATCCAGTCACTTATGGGGAGAGAAAAGATGCTATTGCGGTTATAGATCGGGCCGCAACTTCTTTTTTTGGACTTAGGGCTTTTGGCCAACATCTCAATGGTTTCGTGAAAATTTCTGGTGAAATTCATATTTGGGTGGCTAAAAGAGCCTATGATCGGCATATTTTTCCTGGAGCCTTAGACAATATGGTGGCTGGAGGGTTACCGTACGGCATATCTTTGAGAGATAATCTAGCGAAAGAGTGTTGGGAGGAGGCTGGCATGCCAGACCATATAGTTGAAACCGCTTCCCCCGTAGGCTTGGTTACTTATAATAAAATTAGTAAACACGGTTTCAGACCTGACATCTTATATTGTTATGATATTGAGTTAGATCCAAATTTTATTCCTAAAAATACTGATGGTGAGGTTGAGAGTTTCAATCTAATTCCTGTTAGAGAAATCATGGAAATAGTAAAAAATAGCGATAGATTTAAAACAAATTGTAACTTAGTAGTTATTGATTTCCTTATTCGACATGGTTTTATTTCACCCAGCCATGAAGAGTATCTTTCTCTTTGTATTGGTTTACGCCAAAATATTGGAAATATTTCTAATGCTCAATTTTAAAAAATTTTTATTTGGAGTGCTTTTTTTTATACTTCCTTTTACAGTTTATTCTGACGATTCAAATAATCCACATTTGATATCAGAAGAGCAGCGCTCTGAAACAGCTTTAATTATTGCTCAAATTCTTGAGAGTTATCATTACACTCAGCCAAAAATTAATAATGAATTATCATCTCGTGCATTCGATAAATTCTTTCAGTCTCTTGATCCAAATCGTATGTTTTTTAATCGATCTGATATCATCGCTTTTGAATTATTTAGAAATAGATTTGATGATTATCTAAGAGAAGGAAACCTCCAGGTCCCATACGTTATTTTTGATCGCTATAAAAAGCGAGTAAAAAATCGAATTTCTTATGCAATTTTTCTATTAAATGACTTCAATTTTAATTTTGAGAAAAATGAAAATTATACATTTGACCGAAAAGAGTCTAGTTGGCCACTCGACGAAAAGGAAAGTAATGATCTTTGGAGGAAAAGAGTAAAAAATGATATTTTAAGTGGCCGATTATCGGAAAATAATTTTTCAAAAGAAACGTTACGTAAGAGATATAGTGGGATTCTCAAGCGTATAGAGCAAATGAATGATAATGATATATTCCAGACATTTGTTAACTCACTTACTTTAAGTATCGAGCCGCATACAAGCTATATGTCTCCCCGCCGATCCGAGGATTTTGATATAGGTATGAGACTTTCATTGCAAGGGATAGGCGCAATATTGAGAAATAAAAATGAGTTTACAGAGATAGTAAGAACCGTAGTAGGAGGCCCTGCCGCAAAGAGCGGAAAAATAAACAATGGAGATCGCATTATTGCGGTCGGTCAGGGAGATGCTGGCCCATTAAAGGATGTTACCGGGTGGAGATTGCAAGATGTCGTAGAGTTAATTCGTGGCCCTAAAGGTTCAGTTGTGAGACTTAAAATAATGGCAAGAAATCAAGGAAATTATGGCCGAGTGCAAGAAGTGACTCTCACCAGAGATAAAATTAATTTAGAGGACAAAGCGGCAAAGTCTACTATTTTAAAACCATTAGGGAAGAAAAATATAAAAATTGGTGTTATCGACATTCCAACCTTCTATAGAGATTTCCGAGCTCAAGCTTCAGGAGAAGAAAATTTTAGAAGCACAACCCGAGATGTGAAAAATTTATTAATAGAATTACAGAAAGACAATATAGATGGAATTATTATTGATTTACGCCAAAATGGAGGAGGTTCGCTCACTGAGGCAACAGAGCTCACCGGGCTTTTTATAAAGTCTGGGCCAGTTGTACAGGTTCTTGATACAACTGGTCAAATTCAAATCGAAGAGGATATCGATCCTTCTCATATTTATAAAGGCCCTCTTGCAGTCTTAGTTGATCGTGATAGTGCCTCTGCATCTGAGATTTTTGCTGGAGCGATACAAGATTATGGGAGGGGCCTTATCATTGGCGAATCAACCTTTGGGAAAGGTACCGTTCAAACATTGATTGACTTAAAAAGACATCTTCGGTCAGCAAAAGACATTGGCCGATTAAGACTTACAATGGCTCAATTTTTTAGAGTACAAGGCTCAAGCACTCAACACAAAGGAGTTATACCCGATGTTCTTTTTCCAACAAATAAAAATAAGACGAAATATGGAGAGAGCTCCCTTGACAATGCAATTCCTTGGGCTTCGATAAAGTCTGCAAATTTTTCTAAAGCGTCCCTTAATTTAGTATCTGAAGTAAAAGAAAGAAATATAGCCCGAATTTCTAAGGATCCCGGATTTAGATACCTTATTGAGAGGGAAAATGAATTAGTCTTAGCAAACGAAAAAAAGGATATTTCATTGCAGGAATCAGTTCGAAAAAAAAATCAAAAGAAAGAAGAGGATCGCCAACTTGAGAGTCGAAATCGATACAGGGTCTATAGGGGTCTTTCTCCATTAGAATCATTTCAGGATGAGGAAGATAGCGAATACTCAAATGATACCGACTTAGAAAAAGTGGATCAGATAATGCTAGATGAAAGTGCTAGAGTGCTAACGGACTATATACGGCTCACAACGCCTCTTACGGCCAATATCAATAATCCATGAGCAAGATTTGTGCTTGCTGACAATTTACTCGCCTTATTAGAATCACTTAATGACTAGATGATTATTATTTTTGTACAAATTGATTTGCATGATATCATTTCCTTGTCTCTGTCTATATGAAAAACTGTGTTTAAATCTATCTCCTTGCGGCTATCGAAATTAGTTGAAACTGGTAACTTTGATATTTTACTAGGGACACAGATGGGTCTCGAAAAAGAGAGTCTGAGGGTATCTAAAAGTGGTGGAATCTCACAGGAGCCACACCCCCCAGCTTGGGGCTCCGCCTTAACCCATTCATGGTTAACGACTGACTACTCAGAATCATTAGCTGAATTCATAACACCACCTTTTGTTGATGCTGGACATGCTTTAGATTTTTTGGCGGACATGCAAGCTTATGCGTATAGAAATTTAAATAAAGAAATTCTTTGGGCTACAAGTATGCCCTGTATTATAGCTGGAGAAAATAGCATACCAGTCGCAAAGTATGGTGAATCTAATCAGGGGCTCATGAAGCATATTTATAGACTTGGGCTGGGTAATCGATATGGAAAAATGATGCAAGTAATTGCGGGAGTGCATTTTAATTGGTCATTACCCGATAATTTCTGGCCCATGTATATAAAAATTCTCAAAAGCGAAAAAATGCCAATAGAAAATTTCCGCAATGAGCAATATATGGGCCTTATTAGAAATATGCTACGCACAGGTTGGATCATTCCCTATTTATTTGGTGCATCCCCGGCTGTTTGTAAGTCTTTCTTTGGAAAAGAAGATGTACCTTTACCAAAATTTGATGAATTTACTTATTTTGAACCATTCGCAACTTCTTTAAGAATGGGAGATATTGGATATCAAAATAGCAAAGAAGCGGGACTTGGCATAAATGCATGCTATGACAACATTGAGGCTTACTCAGATTTTTTAATAAAGGCAATTTCTACACCTACAGAAACCTGGGGAAAAATTGGAATCAAAGTTGATGGAAAATATCGTCAACTAAATGCCAATATTTTACAAATTGAAAATGAATATTATAGCTCAGTGAGGCCAAAACAAGAATTGAATGGATTAGAAAGTCCAGCCATTGCCTTAAAGAAAAGAGGAGTCAAGTATATTGAACTTCGTTCGCTCGATGTCAATGCTTATCACCCACTGGGTGTTGATGAGTTACAATTAAGGTTTCTTGAAAATTGGATGCTCGCTTGTTTATTAGCAGATAGCCCACTCCTTACAAGCGAAGAGCAAAGTTCTCTTAATACTAATTTACTCAAGGTTGCTCATCGAGGCCGAGAGCCTAATTTAAGATTACAAAAAAATGGGAAAGATGTGTCTTTAAAAGAATGGGGTCAGAGAATTCTTGATAGTATGTTACCTTTAGCGGGTGCCTTGGATCTTTTGTATGGACGTAATGATTATGAGGATGCATTGGATGAGCAATTTAATAAAATCTTACAGCCTGATTTGACGCCTTCAGCTAGAATGTTACATGAAATGAGAAATAACGATGAAAGCTTTTATGATTTTTCTAGTCGGTTGTCAAACCAACATCACATATTCTTCAATCAAAGAGATATGAGTGATGAACAAAGAGTAAAATTTGATAAGTTAGTTTATAAGTCTTTTCGTGACCAAGAAATCATTGAATCAAGGCCAAAAGAAAATTTTGATAAATTTTTAGAAAACTATTTTTTAAGTATCAAGGAAGCTTAAAGGAATTTAATTTTTACAAAAACCTAATTGTTATTGCAAACATCAAGATAAATATTAGCTAGGAATCTTTTATGCGTACTCATTACTGTGGAGAAGTTACTATTAATTCAATCGATCATGAAGTCGAGCTATGTGGTTGGGTTAATCGTAGAAGAGATCATGGAGGTGTTATTTTTATAGATTTAAGAGATCGAAGTGGATTAGTGCAGATCGTTTATGACCCTGACGTATCGGATGTTTTTGAGATTGCCGAAAAGGTAAGAAATGAATTTGTTTTACGTATAAAGGGTAAAGTAAGAGAGCGCCCTGAGGGAACAAAAAATAATGATCTTATCACCGGAGAGATAGAGATATTTGGGACCCAACTTGAAATTATTAATTCCTCTAAAACACCACCATTTCAGATTGAAGATACTGATACATCAGAAGAGCTTCGATTAAAATATCGTTATGTAGATTTACGGCGCCCTGAAATGCAAAATCGTATAATCCTGCGATCCAAAATTACCCACATTTTACGTGAAGAATTAAATAGTATTGGCTTTCTTGATATTGAAACACCAATGCTCACAAAAGCCACACCTGAGGGTGCGAGAGATTACTTGGTACCTAGTAGAGTACACCCAGGTAAATTTTTTGCCTTACCTCAGTCACCGCAATTATTTAAACAATTATTGATGATTTCTGGTTTGGATAGATATTATCAGATAGTAAGATGTTTTCGGGATGAAGACCTTCGTGCTGATAGACAACCTGAATTTACTCAATTAGATATTGAGGCATCTTTCTTGGACGAAAATGAAATAATGAATCTTTCTGAAAAAATCATAAGAACTACTTTCAAGAAGGCCTTGAATATCAACCTATCTGATCCATTTCCGAAAATGACTTATGGCGAGGCCTTGAATCGATTCGGTTCAGATAAACCTGATCTTAGAATTTCATTGGAATTAGTCAACATTGATGATCTAGTTGAGAACGCTGATTTTAAAGTTTTCTCTGGGCCGGCAGCGGATCCGGAAAGTAGAGTAGCGGCACTGCGTGTACCAAAAGGACAATCTATTAGTCGAAAAGATATAGATGAATATACTAAGTTTGTTTCAATATATGGCGCTAAGGGATTAGCTTATATTAAGGTAAAAGATATAGCAAAGGGAGTTAATGGACTTCAATCTCCAATTTTAAAATTCCTCTCGGAAGATACAATTATTAAAATCTTAAAGAGAGTTGAGGCCAATGATGGCGATTTAATATTTTTTGGCGCGGATAAGTCTAAAGTAGTTAATGAGGCACTTGGGGCTTTACGTGTCAAAGTAGCAAATGACTTAAAATTAGTTTCTGAGGATTGGAAACCGCTTTGGATAGTAGATTTTCCAATGTTCGAGCGCGAAAGTGAGAGCGAAAATTGGAGTGCACTACATCATCCATTTACTGCACCTAAGGCTGATCATTTACACCTCTTGGAAAAGAATCCAGGAGCATGCTTATCCCGCGCATACGATATGGTCTTAAATGGAACCGAGGTTGGTGGAGGCTCTATTCGTATACATGATGATAAGTTACAACAGAAAATTTTTAAACTACTAGGTATTGATCGTAAGGAGGCAGAAGGGAAATTTGGGTTTTTGCTTGATGCGCTAAAATTTGGTTGCCCACCACATGGAGGATTAGCATTCGGTGTAGATCGACTCATTATGCTTATGGCAAATGTTAACTCAATTCGTGATGTAATGGCCTTCCCAAAAACTCAAAGTGCTAGTTGCTTGTTAACTGAAGCGCCAGCAGAGGTATCAAATAGTCAAATGAAGGAATTACATATAAAGACTCAAATCTTTAAAACAAAAAAAGATAGTGAATAGAATTAAAATTAATTATAGAAAATATTAAAGAAAGAATTATTTTGTCAAAGTATAAGCGCCCAGAGTCGGTTTTAGTTTTAATTTGTTCGCTAAAGAATGAGGTTTTATTATTGGAAAGAAAAAGCCCCTCAAATTATTGGCAATCAGTAACCGGCTCTCTAAGATGGGGAGAGACAGCTTATCAAGCCGCTGTCAGAGAAGTTTTCGAGGAAACTGGAATAAGGGCAAATAGCCTATTAGTCGATTTAAAACATCATGAGAAATTTCGAATTTTAGCTCCATGGAGGCATCGTTATTCGGAAAATGTAAAGTATAATACTGAGTATTGGTTTCTGCTTCGTTTGAATGCTCGTAGATTAATAAAACTTAATCCAAATGAGCATACCAAATATAAATGGATTTCGAGTAGACAGGCACAACATCTAACATTTTCCTCTACAAACGCAAAAGCAATAAAAGCCTTCTGTTGAGCTGGAGTGTAAACGAAAACAATAACTATAATAGCTATCTGAGCTAAAATTTAATTTGTGATTAGATGAGATATAAGACAAATAGAATAAAGAGATTTTATAAAATATTAAATTTTATTGGAGTTATCGATGGCAGGTCATAGCAAATGGGCAAATATAAAGCATAAAAAAGCTGCTAATGATAAAAAACGCGGCAAATTATGGTCGAAGTTAATAAAGGAGGTTACTGTAGCTGCAAAACAAGGAGGAGGGGATCTTGACTCAAACCCTCGTCTTCGACTTGCTGTCGATAAAGCAAAAACCGGCAACATGCCTAATGATACCATCGAAAGGGCAATTAAGAGAGGTGCTGGCGGTGAGGAGCAAGGCAACTATGATGAGATTCGCTATGAGGGATATGCGCCTGGTGGAATAGCTATTATAGTCGATTGTTTAACAGATAATCGTAACAGAACTGCTTCAGAAGTAAGACATGCATTCACTAAACATGGGGGAAATTTAGGCACTGATGGTTCGGTTTCGTATATGTTTCAAAAACGAGGTGTTATAAGCTTTTCTCCAAACACAAGTGAGGAACAAATAATGGAAATTGCATTGGAAGTAGGGGTAGATGATTTGATTCTGAATGACGACAAATCAATTGATTTATTTACTAAACCAGAGGATCTGCAAGTAATAAAGGATGGTTTTATTAAGTCGGGACAAGAGCCTGAGAACGCTGAAATTTCTTTTGAGCCAGATACTTTATCTAAAGTAAATAAAGATGAGGCAGAAAAGGTCCTGAGAATGATTGACCATTTAGAGGATCTTGATGATGTGCAAGAGGTTTATACAAATATCGATATTCCTGAAGAGGTAATGGTTGAACTGGAGGCATAAGTGTATAGGATTCTTGGAATAGATCCTGGATCTCGAATCACGGGCTATGGGATTATTGATTCAGACGGTCGGAAAAGCTCATATGTAGGCAGTGGCGTAATACGTTCTTCAAATGAAAATTTTCTTGAGAGATTAATTGAAATCTTTTTAGGCATACAAGAGGTAGCGACAGATTTTTCACCAAATCAAGTAGCAATTGAACAAGTTTTTTTGGCACAAAATCCAACATCGGCATTGAAATTAGGACAAGCAAGGGGAGTTGCAGTAGCGGCGATTGCAGGCACTAATTCAAAAATGTACGAATACTCCGCAAGGACCATAAAACAGTCACTAGTTGGGAATGGTTCAGCTTCAAAGGAACAAGTACAGCATATGGTAAGTGTGCTGCTCTCTAGTCCAAAAACAAAATCTCTAGATGAATCAGATGCTCTTGCAATAGCATTATGTCATGCACACAATATTCCAATAATAAAGATAAAAGAGAGAAAGGTATGATTGGGCTTTTGAAAGGTAAAATTATAGAGAAAAGACCACCTTTTTTACTTTTAGATGTCAATGGTGTTGGCTATGAAATTCAGGCGCCGATGACAACATTTTATGAACTTCAATCTGAAGGGAGTAAGGCAATTTTATTTATTCATCTCGCAATTCGGGATGATGCACATATTCTTTATGGATTTCAAAGTCAAACGGAAAGAAATTTATTCCGAGAATTATTAAAAATAAGCGGCATTGGTGGCAAAGTGGCTTTAGCTATTCTATCTGGCATGACGGCAGAGGAATTCAAGTTAATTGTTGAAGTGGGTGATTCTCAGACGCTTACAAAACTGCCAGGGGTTGGGAAAAAAACTGCAGAACGATTAATTATAGAAATGAGAGATCGTTTACCAAAAATTTTAAAAGCAGAAAAAGGTGGAAATAAAACTATAGAGCTTGAAAATGATTCGGAATCAATACCTATTCATGATGCCATAAGTGCGCTTATCTCTCTGGGATACAAAGCATCTGATGCTGTCAAAATGACAAAATCATTAGATCTTGAGGGTAAAAGCACAGAAGAGTTAATAAGATTAGCTTTGAAAAAGGAGATTTAAATCAAAAGGGGCGTTTCAAGGCGATTTGAAATCTTATGTGTATGGCCTCTTGCTTTCGCTAATGATGCATTAAAACTTAAATAAAATATTCTTAAGTAATTGATTTTATTGAATAATAATATAATCTAAGAATGGCTCGCTCCTTAATCTCCAATACAGCATAATATAATCTAGGTAACCCACAATACTGGAAAAATATGACGGAATCTAACCGGTTAATTTCTTCTGCTACTTCTAATGACGATCAGATTATAGATCGAGCTATTAGACCAGCAAGCCTTTGTGAATACATTGGACAAACTTCAGTTCGTGAGCAAATGGAGATATTTATTCCTGCAGCCAAAGAAAGGGGTGAGGCATTGGATCACGTCCTTATTTTTGGGCCACCTGGTCTCGGTAAAACAACCCTTTCCCATATCATTGCAAATGAGATGGAAGTAAATATTCGCCAAACTTCAGGACCGGTTTTGGAAAAACCGGCAGATTTAGCTGCTTTACTTACTAACTTAGAATCTCACGATGTGCTTTTCATAGATGAAATTCATCGATTGAGTTCTGTTGTAGAGGAAATACTATATCCCGCAATGGAAGATTATCAATTAGATATTATGATTGGTGAGGGACCCTCAGCTCGGTCTATAAAGATCGATCTTCCACAATTTACTTTAGTTGGGGCAACCACAAAAGCTGGGCTACTCACTTCACCATTGAGAGATCGTTTTGGCATTGTTCAAAGATTAGAATTTTATTCGGTTACAGAATTAATTTTAATCATAAAGCGCTCTGCGGAAATTTTGAATTTACAATTAGAGGAAAATGGAGCAAAAGAAATTGCTCAAAGATCAAGAGGCACACCTCGGATAGCAAATAGACTTCTTAGAAGAGTGAGGGATTTTGCTCAAGTAAAAAATAGTGGGAGCATCACAAGAGAGGTAGCAGATGATGCGCTTATGATGTTAAAAGTAGATAGAAATGGTCTTGATTTAATGGATCGTCGTTTACTCGAGGCCATCACAAGTAAATTTGATGGCGGCCCGGTGGGAATAGAAAACCTCGCTGCAGCTATTGGAGAGGAAAGTGGAACCCTAGAAGATGTTGTAGAACCTTACCTTATTCAACAGGGACTCTTAATGAGATCGCCCAGGGGTAGAGTTGCTACTCTTTCAACTTATCAAAAATTAGGATTAGAGATCCCCTCTCATATGAAAAAAGATAAAGATGGATCAGATCTGTTTCAAAATGATGACTAAATAAGTAATAATTTAAATCGATTATGAGTGATTTTATAAGAAATTTTAAATGGTCTACTAGAGTTTATTATGAGGACACAGATGCGAGTGGATTAGTATTTTATGCTAACTACCTAAAATTCATGGAAAGAGCTCGCACAGAATGGTTGCGCTCTCAAGGATTAAGCCAACTTTCCTTAATGAAAAGTCCAGGGATAATCTTTGTCGTTAGTAACGTTACGATAGAATATTTTTCACCGGCGCTTTTTGATGATTTATTAGTGATTAATACGAGGATTAGACAATTAAAAGGAGCTAGCTTGAAATTTGATCAACAAATAAACAGTGATGCGAGAGGTAATCTTCTGTGTGAGGGAGTTATAAAAGTTGTCTGCGTTGATTCAATTAGCTTGAAACCAAAAAAAATTCCAAAAAATGTTCGTGATAAAATACTGAAATAGGTTTTTTAAAAAATATTGAAAATGTCTGGAAACGAATTATCATTCTTAAGTTTAATTTATCAAGCGAGCCCCTTAGTGCAATTTGTTATGGCCTCGTTGCTTATTGCATCTATCATCTCATGGACTCTAATATTTAACAGGTCAAAGATTCTTAAAGAGGCCCAAAAAGAAGTAAATGAATTCGAGCAACACTTTTGGTCGGGTACAAATTTAAATAAACTATTCACCACTCTCGATGAGAAACCAGAGGATCTTAAAGGTAACTCGGCTATATTCCATGCTGGTCTTAGCGAGTTCTATCGTCTGCGGGATAGCTCTGAATTGTCAGCTATGGATTTAATTGAGGGCGCTCGGAGATCTATGAAGGTAGCAATGAACAGAGAGTTGGATGAGCTTGAGCAACATTTACCATTTTTAGCAACTGTTGGCTCTGTAAGTCCTTATATCGGATTATTTGGTACGGTATGGGGAATTATGAATGCATTTAAGGCTCTAGGAAATGTTAAGCAAGCGACACTTAATCTTGTCGCTCCGGGCATTGCAGAGGCTCTCATCGCCACCGCTATTGGTTTATTTGCAGCTATCCCAGCAGTGGTGGCCTATAATAAATTTACAACATCTTTTCAAAGACTAGAAAATAGATACGATGATTTTATTGAAGAATTTACAAATATTCTTCAACGACAAACTCATTTAAAAAAAATTCCTGATACAGCAATCTAATGCCAAGAAAATCAAGAAGAAATAATCGACCAGTGTCTGATATCAATATAGTTCCCTATGTCGATGTGATGTTAGTTCTTCTGGTCATATTTATGATTACTGCTCCTCTTCTTACTGAAGGCGTAAATGTCGACTTACCAAAGGCTGAGGCAAACCTAATTGACTCTGATTCGAAACGGCCAATAGTTTTTTCTGTGAATGAAAAAGGGATATTTTTCATAACTTATGATGACAATAAGAGTTTAGAGGTTAGCAAAGAGGACCTATTATCAAAGGCAAAAATTTTAATAAAAAGTAATCCTCGAGCCCCTATTTTGGTCAAGGGAGATCGAAATGTGCTGTACGATCAAATTGTCCAATTGATGGTGCTTTTGCAGCAATCTGGAGCATCCAAAGTAGGGATGCTTACAGACCCTGATTGATAAGGATTTATTTGAAAGCATGTGTATAGAGATGAATAGTGCTTAGATTCTTCAAAGAAAACTCTTCGTCATTTTTTATGGCAATTTTCTTACATGCCCTACTTATTTTCTTGATATTTGTGGGAGTTGATTGGAGCGATAATCCAAAAAAAAATGTTGCAAGTGTGGATGTTATTAATGCCTCCCTCGTTGATACTAAAAATTTAGTTAATTCAGAGTTGGCCAAGCAAAAAGCTGCTAAAGAAAAGGCTCGCAAAAAAGCAGAAGCTGAAAAAAGAGCCAAGCAAAAAGCTGCTAAAGAAAAGGCTCGCAAAAAAGCAGAAGCTGAAAAAAGAGCCAGAACTGAGGCAGCTATCCGAGAAAGGGAATTAAAAGCTCAATTCGAAGCAGAAGTTGATAGCTCCGAGAGAACCCAGCTTATGGCTCTGATCGCAGAAAAAGTTGAGAGAAACTGGCGACAGCCTCCAGGTAGCGATGGCTTAACATGCTTGATTGAGGTAAGGCTTAGCACAAATGGGTCAGTTTTGCTCGTGAACGTGGTAAAATCAAGTGGTGTAAGTAGTTTCGATCGATCTGTGGAGGCAGCTGTATACAGATCGGATCCTTTACCTACCCCAGATTCACCTAGACTGAAGGCAGAGTTTCGTAAACTTACCTTTAAATTTGATCCAAATGAATGAGTTTAGTTGCAAATGATTTATCGAATGATTTTACTTTTTATATGTTTGCATATTAATTTTGCAAAAGCTGATTTGCTCATTGAAATCACAAAGGGTGTTGAAGGAGCGCTTCCTATAGCCATAGTACCTTTTGGTTTAAGAAGCAAAGCAACCAATGTCCCATTCAACGTGAGTGAAATAATTAGTGCTGACCTATCGCGAAGCGGTAGATTTAAGCCCCTCGCATCCACGGACATGCTCTCGCAACCAACCAGAAATGAAGATATAGATTTTAGAGACTGGAGAGCCCTTAACGTGGAAAATTTAGTCATTGGTGAAATTGACTCTGATCGCCCAAATGGATTTTTAATTAACTTTCGTTTATATGATGTTTACAAAGGCGAACAAATTACTGGTTTTAGTATTCCTACTACTGCCCAAGATTTTCGATCTGCCGCACATCAGATATCGGATATTATTTACGAAACTCTTTTGGGCGAGCCTGGAGCCTTTAATACTAGGATCGCTTATATTACCTCTAAGAGAAAAAGAATTGGCACCGATACTGATGGGACTGGTCTTTTTAGTGAAAAGGTAGATTTGCGCATAGCCGATGCAGATGGATTCAGTCCACAAACTATTGTTTCATCCGAGGAGCCTTTAATGTCCCCTGCTTGGTCACCAGATGGGCAAAAGATAGCTTATGTGTCTTTTGAGCGAAATCAGCCTTCGATATGGGTCCAGGAGCTTGAAACAGGTCGTCGAGAGAGGATCACATCTTACAAAGGTATTAATGGGGCTCCTGCCTGGTCGCCTGATGGTCAACAGCTTGCCTTTACGCTCTCGAAAGACGGCAATCCTGATATTTATGTTATGAATATCAAGAGAAGAACTTTACGGCCCCTGACTAGGCACTCAGCAATTGACACTGAGCCCGCATGGTCACCAGATGGGAAGACCATTATCTTTACTTCTGATCGAGGAGGGACTCCCCAAATCTATAAAATAGACGTTGGCGGAGGAAGGCCAGAACGTATAACATTTGACGGAAAATATAATGCTAGAGCCTCATTTGCTTCAAATGGTAAGAAATTAACCATGGTTAGCCAACAATATAGTGATTATCGGGTTATTATATTAGATACTAAAGATAATCAAGTTCGGGTGCTTAGTGATGGAGAGTTGGACGAAAGCCCGAGTTTTGCTCCAAACGGTAGTATGATAATTTATGCCTCCCGAATTAATGGAAAAGGAGTATTGGCTGCTGTTTCGACCGATGGTAATGTTAGACAACGACTTATTTTACAAGAAGGAGACGTCCGAGAACCGGCATGGTCTCCATATCAACAATAAGAGAGGGAGAATATTTCATGAAAAAATCTCGTTTGGCCTGGGTGGCTTTCGCATCAGCTTTTTTGATAATTGGTGGTTGCTCTATGTCCGAGAAACCTGGTTCCTCAGGTTCAGCTGAAACATCTGCAATGGATGGAAAAAAGGTTTGGAGCGGACATCCGCTAAATAATCCAGATAGCTTATTAGCATCAAGAAAAGTCTATTTTGATTTTGACAGTAGCGAAGTACGTCCAGAGTTTGTGGCAATGCTAAAGGAGCATGCTGCTTATCTTAATTCTAATTTACCAGCTTCAGTTACCATTGAAGGTCATTGTGATGAAAAAGGTTCAAGAGAATACAATATAGGCCTTGGTGAGCGAAGAGCTAGTGCTATAAAAAATATTCTCGAAGCAGAGGGAGTTGATAGCAAAAAAATCAAAATGATTAGCTACGGAGAAGAACGCCCTCAGAATACGCAAAATAATGTTGCGGCTTGGGCGGAAAATCGCCGTGGTGTTTTAGTTTATTAATATCGGACTTTAAATGAAGCAATTTTTTTATTGCGCATTAATTTTTGGAATGGTTTGTCCTTTTCCGCTGTTTGCGGAAAACATTTCGTCAGATCAACGATTTGAGAGACTAGAGCGTAAGATCGGTACTTTGACTGATCTTACGCTTCGCTTTGATAAACTTCAGAAAGAGAATAGAGACTTACGTGGACAAATTGAAACTTTACAGTATCGATTAGAAACATTAAAGAAAAAGCAAAGAGATCTATATGTTGATATCGACCAGAGAATATCAAACTTTCAAACAAAACCTACCGAAATAAAATCCGACGACCTTATTTCAGAAAGTTCTCAATCAAATCAAAATTTATACCAGCAGAATTTGAACAATAATTCTGTTATTGAGAATCAATTGAACAATTCGCTTTACACACCTAACTTGGCACTAAAGCGAATTAATCCAAAGAAGATAAGGAGTGACTACAAAAAAGCTTATGAATTAATTGGGCCGTCTCAAAGACGATATGAAGATGCGGCCATTGCGTTTTCAGAATTTTTGAATAATTACCCCACTTCTAACTTGGCAGCCAATGCTCAATATTGGCTTGCGGAAACCTATTATGTAAGACAAAAGAATGTACAAGCTTTGGTAGAGTTTCAAAAAGTTATCGATCGATACCCTGATTCATCCAAGGTACCAGGAGCTCTCTATAAAATAGGACGTCTTCAGTTTATTTCTGGTGATGTCCAAAAAGCTCGTGACGTACTGAAACGTTTGGTAAGTGATTTTCCTAAAGCACCAGCAACTGGCCTTGCCAAGGAACTATTTAAAAAAATTGGCAGCTAGCATCTCATTAACTCCTGATGGTCAAAAGATGATTGTCGAAAAGTCAAAAAGACAAGACTCAATCCGAGTAAGTGAGATATTTTTATCTATTCAGGGTGAGTCAAATTCAGTGGGCGTGCCAACAGTTTTTATTCGACTGACCGGCTGCCCCCTTCGTTGTATTTATTGTGATACTGAGTATGCTTTTAAGGGAGGAAAATCCGTCCCGATAAAAGAAATTTTAAAACAAGTAAATGAATTCAATGTTCCACATGTGACGGTAACTGGTGGAGAACCACTAGCACAACATTTGTGTATCGATTTACTAAAAGCTTTATGTGATGAGAAATTAATTGTCTCTCTTGAGACTAGCGGTGCTTTTGATTTAAAAGATGTCGATAAGAGAGTAATAAAAGTGATGGATTTAAAAACTCCATCTTCAGGTGAAATGAAGCGAAATCTATTTCAAAATTTAAAATATCTCGAAAAAAGTGATCAGGTAAAATTTGTTATTGGTGATGAGGCTGACTATTTATGGAGTCGTGAACAGATCATCAAAAGAAATTTAAGTCAATTCTGTCAAGTCCTTTTTTCTCCCATAGCTAATAAATTAGAGCCAGCAATATTAGCTAATTGGATCATCAGGGATCGGTTGCCAGTACGGTTTCAGATTCAATTACATAAGGTGTTATGGGGCGATGAGCCGGGAAAGTGAGAAAAAAAATAACAAAAAGGCAGTGGTTTTATTTTCTGGCGGATTAGATTCAACGACGGTACTCGCGTATGCAAAAAGTAAAAATTTTAATTGTTTTGCATTAAGCTTTCATTATGGACAAAGACATGAAAGTGAAATGAATGCAGCTAAAGAAATTGCTAAACATTTTGATGTAAGTGAGCATAAATTTTTCTCATTACCATTGGATTCGATTGGAGGTTCATCCCTAGTAGATTCTAGCAAAGCCATAATTAAAAGCGAGAATCTCGAAATTCCATCTACATATGTACCAGCTAGAAATTTGATATTTTTATCAGTAGCCCTTGGGTGGGCCGAAAGTATCGGTGCAAACGATATTTTTATCGGAGTAAACGCTGTTGATTACTCCGGTTATCCGGATTGCAGGCCAGAATTTATTAACTTATTTCAAAAAATATCAAAATTAGCGACAAAAGAAGGCATATTAGGAAATAACTTCAATATAAATGCACCCCTTTTAAATTTTAGTAAAAAAGAAATTATTCGACTAGGTATTGAGCTTGGAGTCGATTATACAATGACAGTATCCTGCTACAAGGCTAACTCTCAGGGTAAAGCGTGTGGTGCCTGTGATGCGTGCACACTTAGAAAAAAAGGATTTACTGATTTAGGTATTGATGATCCAACAATGTATCAGTGAAACAAATTTCGCTTTTGAAATATAAAGTTACATTATTATCAGAAATTATTTCGTTTAGTTGGGAATATAACCTTTGTAGATACGTCAACTTAATGGCAGGGTATATCTTTAATTATAATAATTACAATATCTTCCCAAAATTAAGATAAATTGATTGAATGAAAAAGGAAAGAAAATGACTAAATCTTTTAGAATTTCCATTTTACTAATAGCGAGTTTGTTCGCGTTTTCTATTGTTTCCTCTTTAGCGATAGCTGGCGCAGAAGATAAGACTCATCGAGTAGTGATTCATGTCGATGATGATGATCCGAAGAGAATGAATATGGCTTTAAATAATGCTGCTAATGCTAATGCTTATTATAAAGCTAAAGCTGAACCAGTAATAATTGAAGTTGTGACATATGGACCAGGCCTTATTATGTTACATGCTGCAAAGTCGCCAGTAAAAAATAGAATTACTAGCTTCGGTAAAGAATTTAATAACATCTCATTTAAGGCTTGTGGAAATACGCATAAAAATATGAGCAGAAAAGCAGGAAAAAACGTTGCCTTATTGCCTGAGGCGCAAATTGTGTCGTCGGGTGTTGTGCATATGATACAGCGACAAGAGCAAGGATGGAGTTATATAAGGCCATGACTACTTCAAGTAAGAGATAATTTTTCTCCGTAGTGGGTTTGTCCAGTAACTAAGGGAAGGCTTTTCATGCAATTTGAAACATTTTTTTTAGCACATTCAGCAATGCTTCTTGTTGTTTTTTTTCTATCAATTATTCTCGGTATCGTAGTAAATAAGACTAATTTTTGCACAATGGGAGCTATATCTGATCTTGTGAATATTGGCGATGCTAGCCGTATGCGTTCCTGGTTTCTTGCGATATCTATAGCCCTATGCGGCGCCTCAATACTCGAATATTTTGGTTATTTAGATTTAAGTTCAACCTTTCCTCCGTATAGAAGTAATATTTTAATCTTTGGAGAAAATATCATTGGTGGTCTATTGTTTGGTGTTGGAATGACTTTAGCAAGTGGCTGCGGTAATAAATGCCTTATTCGTATTGGTGGTGGAAATATAAAGTCAATTTTTGTATTTGCCATAATCGGTCTAATTTCTTATTACATGCTTAATCCTTTCCCAGGTTCTGACAAAACGCTTTTTAGTGTTCTTTTCTATGATTGGCTCCGCCCCGTATCAATTGAACTAAGCACTAATCAAGATATAGCTTCCTTTATGCCAGTTGAAAATCTTTCTTTTGCAAGATTTGCGGTAGGATTAATACTAGGAGCGGCATTACTATTTTACATTCTGAAGTCAAAAGAATTTAGAAGTAATAGGGACTATTGGTTGGGGGGGCTGATTGTTGGGCTAGCGGTTCTTTTTGCTTGGTACCTTACAGCTAATATTTCTATTAATGCTGATGATGAATCACTCCGTTTGGGCGAGTATCATGAACAATGGGATATGTTCATGGACTCTGATGAAAATAAGCCAGCCACTAGCGCTGCGCTATCCACTCAGTCTTTTACCTTCATTAATCCTATGGGTCAAACAGGGGCATATTTATTTGGCGGGTTTGAGTCAATTCTTTTAACTTTTGGTGTAATGGCGGTTTTTGGTGTGATTTTAGGATCTCTTGTTTGGTCCCTAATAACCGGCACCTTTAAAATTGAGTGGTTTTCCTCATTAGCGGATTTTAAAAATCACATAATTGGCGGAATTTTAATGGGATTTGGTGGTACATTGGCCTTAGGCTGCACCGTGGGCCAAGCTATTTCGGGCATCTCAACTCTTGCCTTAGGATCAATAATTACGTTTTCAGCTATTTTCTTATCCGCTGCCATGACTATGAAAATTCAGTACTATAGAATGGTATATGAAAATGAGGCGACCTTAATGCAGGTATTTATTACTAGTTTCGTCGATTTAAAGTTATTGCCTGAAAGTTTGCGTAAATTAAAAAACATATAAGCACAACAAATCCTTGAGGCATGTGGCAGCTCCGGTATAATGCGCGCGTCTTGGTTATTTTTTGTGGTGTTAATAAATGGGGTCGTTAGCTCAGTTGGTAGAGCAGTTGACTTTTAATCAATTGGTCGGGCGTTCGAGTCGCCCACGACCCACCAATTTTTCAAGAATTATCATTCATGGTTATTCTTTTTACTTCATTTTTTTTATTAAATTTGGTACATCTTAAGTGAGCTGGCCGAAAACGAAAGCATTGCCTTATTTTGGTGATTCTTCCTTATACTTTTCAAAAATAAAGGATATGCCATTTCCGGTATGGCTCGACAGTGGAAGCCCAGGGATTAAAAGCGCGAGTATCGATATTTTGGCTGCTGATCCTGTTGAAACCCTTAAATTAGATTCCAGTGAAGCAAACAAGGCTATTGGGTTTTTGAGATCCATGTTGGGTGAAAGGAAAGTCGAAAAAAATTTTGATTTACCATTTTGTGGGGCAATAGTAGGTTTTATTGGCTATGAGATTGGTAGAGCATGGAGTGGAATGCAAGGAAGAAGTAAAGAAAAAATTTCTGATGATTTATTTGCTGGATTATATGAATGGGCAATTATAGTTGATCATCAAAAAAAAGAATCGAAGTTAATTAATATGGGTTTTTCAGAAAAATCTAGAAATCAATGGAGCGATATTAATGAACGCCTAATGGATCTGAACGATTTAGATACAAGAGTTAAGGAGGAAAATAAAGGAAAATTAAAAAGTAATGATCTGTCTTTTAAGAAATATGAAGAAAGGTTCGAAAAGATCAAAGATTATATTTACCAAGGTGATATTTATCAGGTAAATTTTACGCGACGTTTTTCTGCACATATTGATGATAATCCATTGAACCTATACAAGCGGCTTAGAAGAATTAGCCCAGCTCCATTTGGCGCCTTTTTCGACCTTGGCGAGTATCAAATATTAAGTAACTCCCCGGAGCAATTTTTGTCTCTTAAAAATGGAGTTGTTAAAACAAAGCCTATTAAAGGAACTAGGCCGAGAGGTAAGAATCCAGAGGATGACAGTAGGCTTCTCATGGAACTCACTGAAAGCGAAAAAGATAAAGCTGAGAACTTAATGATAGTAGACTTGTTACGTAACGATTTAGGTCGAGTATGTATACCAGGAAGCATAAGGGTTCCAGAATTGTTTAAATTAAAAACATATGCCATGGTCCATCATTTAGTCAGCACAGTAACAGGGAGATTAGCAAAAGGAAATGATGCATTCTCATTACTTCAGGCATGCTTTCCAGGAGGATCAATAACGGGTGCTCCAAAATATCGAGCTATGCAAATTATTGATGAATTAGAAAATCAAAGTAGAGATATTTATTGTGGAACAATTTTTAAATTAGGACATGATGGGTCTCTAGATAGCAGTATCAGTATTAGGACGATGCTTTACAAGGATTGCAAACTTTTCTATTGGTCAGGTGGTGGGATAGTGTCAGAATCAGACTGTATATCTGAGTATCAGGAAAGCTTGGATAAAGCAGCAGCCTTTTTTGAGTTAGTGGAAAAATAAGTTAAAAGTTATCAATCTTTCCATCTTTCATTAGATTAAAATAGTAATTTGTAGCCTCAACATAGCCATCCATACTGCCACAATCGAATCTTTTTCCCTTAAACTTGCATCCAATTACTTTCGTTGTTTTTGTCTGATTGAGAAGGGCATCGGTAATTTGAAGCTCCCCACCTTTTCCTAACTCTGTCATTCTCAAAATATCAAAAATATCAGGGGTAAGGATATATCTACCTATAATTGCTAAATTTGATGGCGCATCTTTTTTTTCTGGCTTCTCTATCATTTTCTTTATTTCATAAATATTATTTTCTACTTGAATTCCCTCAATAATTCCATATTTTGATACATCCTCCTCAGCAACCTCTTCAATCGCTACAATACTACATTGGTATTTTTCATATACATTTACCAACTGTTGCATAACGCCAGATTCTTCCCCGACACATAAATCATCAGCTAATATGACTCCAAACGACTCTTTACCAATGAGAGGCTCTCCCTTCAATATTGCATCACCCAGCCCTCTCATCTCATTTTGCCTAGTGTAAGAAAACGTACAAGCTTTCATTATTTTACGAATACCAGCCAATGCACTCTCTTTCGATGTACCACTAATTTGATTTTCAAGCTCATAACTAATATCGAAATGATCTTCTAATGCTCGCTTCCCTCGACCTGTGATCATAGATATGTCATACATACCCGCCTGCATTGCCTCCTCGACACCGTATTCAATAAGGGGCTTATTCACTATCGGCATGACCTCCTTGGGCATTGCTTTTGTAGCTGGAAGAAAACGAGTACCGTAGCCTGCCGCTGGAAAAAGGCATTTCTTAATCATTCTGTATCCTGTAAAAAATAAATAGCATTAATTTTTCCTTAAATTCCAAGTAAGCCTACCAGACTTATATATAATTTTATGTCTGTATAGCCAGTCGAAAGCATCGGAGGCATCGTTTTCAAACCAAGCCTTAGCTGAACCAAATCGGAAGCTATATCCCCATTTGTCCATATCATGCTGCATACGTTTTTCCCCTATTGGTGAATAGTATTTCGATAATAGAATTTGTAGATAACATACCCCATTTTCCTCGATGATGCTGCTTTTTGCGTCTCTATAGAGATTTTTACGACGATTACTATCCATGCAAATATAGTGACAAATCTCATGAAAAGCCGAGTGAAGTGGTGTTAATTCCTTTATAAACAGATTATTCCCGATAAGACCAGCTTCGTCATCGCCCCAAAAGGACCCAGGAATTCTCTCTGAATTCTCCACTTTTTGTATCTGAAAGCGATACTTTTCAGATAAATCCACTATTGTTGACTCAAATGCTTTACAGTAGAGAATTGAAGAATGAGTCATAAGAATACTTTTATAAATCCTGGGCTACTAAAATTATTTAGATGAAAAATTTTATCTTATTTTTTTTTATCAAAACTATCACTTTCCTTCCATGGCCAATTATAAATATTTTGGGTACGTTTGTTGGTAAAATTTTATTTCATTTTAATCGTAGAGAAGTAAATGACGCCAGGGTTAATTTAAAGATCGCTTTTCCTGATATGGATGAAATGAGTCGCGAGCATCTATTGAAAAGGACTATCTGCAAAAATGTTATTACTTTTTTTGAGATGCCTAAAATCTGGGGCAGTAAAAGTGCGCCCTTAAATAAGGTTGATTGCAATGGATTATCTGAAAAAGTGCTTCAATTAATAAAAAGAAATCATGGATTAATCTTAGCCTTGCCGCATCATGGAAATTGGGAAATGGTGCCCTTTGGTTTAAGAGAGAATTTTAATATTACTGCCCTCTATAGATCGCCGAGAATGAAAATACTCGAGCCAATAATGAATAAGGGTAGGTCGCGCTATCTTAAGATGGTTTCTACTGGTATCTCTGGGATTAAGGCTCTTCATAGAGCTTTGTCTGACAACGAGATTATTATTATTTTACCTGATCAGGTTCCAAAAACCGCTCATGGCGCATCTGTACAGTCAACTTTCTTTGGTAAGGAGTCAGCAACTATGACTTTATTGAGCAAGCTTGCATTTAAGCATCAAGCTCCCGTCTTAATGGTCTGGGCTGAGCGCACTGACAAAAGTGACTATCAAATCAAATTTTTTGAGGTAGGGGATGATATTCGGTCTGCTAATTTGGATATTTCAGTGTTGACTCTTAATAAGGCTATTGAAAATGTTATCAAAACTAGTCCATCTCAATATCAATGGTCTTACAGACGATATGTACTTCAGAATAAAGATGGGCTAAACCCTTATGAGTTGCCCTAAAAAGCCCGACTCTAGGTCGGGCTTTATCGATTGGCTACATGTTGATTATAGAGCTCTATTTGCGTGTAGAGGGACCGTTATATTCGATTCCGTTGCTCATATGAGTCATAAAGTATTCTAAGTTCCTGAACTCTTTTTGCTGGGCTTTATATGGCTTTGCACGCATTTGTTTCATACAGCCCCCATATCGTCTGTGCAAAGTACCTAAATTACCCCACTTAGATCGATAGACAGGCCATCCTGTGGTATGCCCCAATCCAGGACTACTTATATCCGTTCTTATATTTTGCCCCGCGGCCTGCATATGACATGAGGCGCAAGCAAAATTGAGCTGTCCTTTTCGGGCAAAATAAGTATTTTTACCATCGTTGTAAGCAGCCAACGCATCGTCATTAGGGATTACAACATTTGTAATTTGCCCACGAGATTCGTAAGCGAGATATGCCATAAGACTTGCCATGGCTCCTTTTTTATATTTAAGTGGTTTCTCACCATTTGCCTGTCGGCATTCATTGACTGCGAGAGGCAAAGTCATGACCATTTTTCTCTTATCGTTCCAATGAGGATAATTTTTCCTCTGGGCTGGATCATTATTGAAACATGACCCATAAGTTTTCCCATTTGCAAATGGGGTATTCCACATAGCTTCACCCTCATCTATCATTGGCTCATATGGTGGGAACTCCTCAATTGCCTCCCAGCTATCTCGCGATACTTTGTCTATCGAATAAACCCCATTTTGGTATTCCTGAAGGGGAACACCTGGGAAGCGATTAAAAAAGTAATTTTGGTATGTTTTTAAATCCTCTGCGGGACTTGTTTCAGCTGCTTTTTTATCAGCAAGTGTGGGTGCGCAGACTGATGCCAGAAAAGCAACCATTGCTATTTTTAAAAATTTCATGAGACGAATATCCTCCCAAAATGGGCCTTGTTTATCAGAAATGAAAAGTTGAAGATTTTTTTCATTTTATTTTTGCAGTAGAGGAGCTAGCCCCACCTTTGTTGTCTGTCCAAGCAATTTTTACAGAATCTCCTTTATTTCCACCATTAAATTTAAATGAAATATAGGGATTTTTGGAGACTGCGCCACTCCAATGAGCGGTCATTACTGTTTTTCCGCCAGAAGTTGCGATAACCTCCTGAATGAAATGTGCTGGCACCAGTTTTCCACCTTTCTTTCGGAGACCTGTCTCCATCGGGTGATTCATCAATGCTTTGACCGTAGTAACTCCGTTTTTTGCCTTTGCGCGGATTTTAATTGACTTTTTAGCCATTGGTATTTACCTCAAATTCTTTGCTTCTTGAAATTAGTTATTAGGATTAACCGCCACAACCACCTATGGTGACTTTTACTGGTTTTCGACTTGATAAAAGCTTTCCATTCGCTTTTACAACAGCCACTAAATCTCCAGTTTTTGCCATTTTGATTCTTGTCGAAACATCAGGTACCGAACCCGGCCCCAAATTAAATGAAGCTGCAAGGGGGGATGCATTGCCAGCATATAGAATTGCAATGCTCTCTACGTCCTTAATATCTGCCTTGACCGATACCGGAACAACAGCCCCATTTTCTGCTATATCTGGAGCTTTAATTTTTATTGCATCGCTTGAGGCAGTTTGACTTCCATTCATGGCAGCACCAAGAGCGTCGTCAATATTTTTTGCTGTAAAAGCAGCTTTCGGCCATGAAGCAAAACCAGTTTTAGGAATAAATAGCCCAGCTCCTATAGCCGCACCTACCGTACCTGCTGCTAATGAGCCTTTGAGAAAAAATCGTCGTTTAAAGTTTGTTGTCATCTCAATAAATCTCCAATGAAGATGTAGTTCATGTCTTTTTCATAAGGTGTATAGATAATCGACAATGTGTTGAATATCCGATGCAGAAAGCGCTTCGTATTTACCAAACGCTGGCATCATGGAATTCGGGTTGTTTTTTGTAGAATCCCAAATCTGTTGGTATAACTTATTTCTGTTTGGGAAACGAGCAATCATAGCTACTAGAGGAGGGCCAATATTTCCCGGGCTTACCGCACCAGGCATTACATGGCAAGCTACGCAATTACCCTTTTTACGATCCCATGCTATCTCTTTACCTTTTTTTGAATCTGCGCTTACGGTCATCGGTATCATGCTGGCTACTGTAAAAAGTGCTGCCAATGATAGAGCGGTAGTTGCCTTTCTTGCGGTCTTCCGCATTGCATGTCCTCCTATCTTCAAGTTGATTTTTGTTGTTTGCAAATTGACTTATTTAAATATTGAAAAGAAATAATATGTGCTATTAGATTTTTGATACACGTCTGTATTACCTTTCTCTTAATTTAGATAATCAAAAAATATTAATCTTTTTATCTTAATAAATTTTTTCAATCTGTCATGAAAATGTAATTGAACTAAGATGACTTATTCATCTAAAAGATAATGATTTTCATTTACTTAATTTATATTAATTTTAATATTAAGATATTGTAAGGAAGACGGCATGGATAAAATTTTATTCCCTTACTTTTTTAATTTAAGCTCTTCTTTATATTCTCTGAGTTTAGATTCAGCTTTAGTTAAATCATGAAAATCTGCGTTAAAATTTGTTAACGCATATTCTTGCTGCTGAATTGCGCTTGCCAAATCTCCAGTGAGATACTTATATTTGGCATTATTAGTATATGCCTTAAAAAGGTTTCCCAGCCCAGACTGAGCTTGAGCAATTAGTTGGTAAATTTGTGGAGTATTGGGATTGATAGATTGATAACGCTCTAAATGTTTTAATGCGAATTTGAACCTTTTTCTTGATATGGCTATTTCTGCCAATGTCATATTCATCGAATAATTTACTGGCATAAATATGATGGCTTTCTCTAGAGAGCTCAGCGCCTTATCTACCTCATTACTACGGGCTAAACCTAAGGCCCTTATAATTTTAAATTCAGTAACATTAGGATGTTTTGATATAAGATTTTTTATAATATTTTCTGCATCACGAAATTTACCTATTTGCTGAAGAGTTAAAACTTTTTGTAATTCTTTTGCGCTTCTATTTCTATATTTACCTTCTCTTAATTGATCATTAATTAAATTCAATGAAATTTCTTGATTTATTTGTCTTTTGTGCTTTAGGTAGGCTAATAAAATTTCATATCTCAATTCATTATTTCGTTGAATATATGGAAATTTATGAGTTCTACTCATTGCATCTGCAATACGCTCATCATCGACTGGATGTGTTAGAAGAATTTGAGGAAGCTTGGACCCATACGATCCACTTTTTTTCTTTATTCTTTCAAAAACCGCAGGTAAAGACCTAGGGTCAAATTTAGTATCCGCAAGTATATTGATACTTACTCGATCAGCCTCTCTCTCGATGCTTCGGGAATAAGCAAGTTTTTTTTGTAAAAGTGCTGCTTGACTGCCTATCATAGCCGCTCTCCCAGCATTACGATCAACCAAAAAACCCAGAGCCCCTGACGCTATTATCATTCCAGTATTTGAAATTGAAAAAAATCCAGATGACTCTAATTTCCTAATTAGATGTCGCTGACTAATATGGGCTATCTCATGGGCTAAAATTGCAGCGAGCTCTCCTTCAGCCTTAGTAGCAAAAATAAGACCAGTATAAATGCCAATTAAACCATCTGGTCCTGCAAAAGCATTAATTTCTGGGTTATCGATGACGTAAAAAGAATATTCTTTATTTAAGCTGCCACTATTAGAAGCGAGCCTCTCTCCAAGACTCTGTATATAATCAACTACGATTGGATCCTCTATGATCTTATATTTTTGTTTTATTTTTTTAAGAAAAATTTTCCCTAATTTTTTTTCCTGGGTGGGTGTTATGTATACCTCAGAGCTTTGACCTAAATCGGGTAACTCAGAAGATTGAGTTACACCAATAGCCAGGAAAATTAAGAATAAGCTAACAAGTAGTGAACGAGGAAATAGCATAGAGATAAGTATTTGCTTTTTTTAAGAAATTTAATTTAACTGAATTCGTTGCCCCCATGGAACTTTTTCTTTGCCTTTTACCAGCCAAATAACAGGATAATCTGGCTCCTCTTTGGGAAAAAGTCCCTCCGCGTCAGTAAAATAGACCAAAAGCTCAGGTTTATTGCATTGCTGCGAAACCCAATTAAATACTGGTCGAAAATCTGTTCCACCTCCACCAAACATGTCTACCGGACAGTCAAAGTCCTCCCAGGGCTCATAGTACCAGGGAGCATCTTTAGCAATTTCTGTGTCACAGGCCATGAGTGTTATGCGAGCTCGCATTTGTCCTTTGAGTGCAGAAATTTCAGACAAGAAAGCATCCATTTCTGATGTTTTTATTGACCCACTGGTGTCGATAGCAATAATTAAATGAACCTGTGAGCTACGTAATGATGGAAGTATCGCCTCACCCTCTCGTCTTGATGGGCGCATAAAACTAAAATCATCTCTCGCTGTTGCTGAAACATACTTTGCTAAAAGCATTCTCCAGGGAAGCTGTGGCTGTAGAAGATGATCAACAAGTCTAGCTATGGATCCACCCATTTTCCCAGACTGCATGGCTTGTTGTGCAGCACCAGCCAAGCGTTGTTGCCATTGGATATCAAGTGTTTCACGCTCCTGTTCATTTAATGGAGGAGGCGCATTTTGTGATTGTTTTAATGGAGGAGGCGCATCGTATGATTCTTTCATGGGGGGAGGCGCATTAGTTGATTCAGAGTCTTGTCGTCTATTCGATTCTTCTGAATTGCTCAGATTAGAATCTTGACTATTTTTTGGTTCCTCAGAGCTTGTTTTTGTGTCATCCTTTTGCGATTCTTCCTCATGTTGACCAGCACCTTCCTGCTTTTTTTCTCCTACATCTTTTCCATCTTGTTTTTTTTCACCACTTTTTTCTTGGCTATCCTTTTCTTTTTCTGGCGGTTTACCTTGCTGTCCACCACCAGATTCGTTTTCTTGATCATACATATGCTTATCAAAAGTTTCAGAATCATCATTGTCATCAAGAAGAGGGTAAATTTCTTCAGCAGTCATACCAAGGTACTCAGGGATGTATACAACATCGGAGGGAGGTGTTAAACCATCTTCTATTAATAATGGGTTGATTGCGTAATCGCATGCGATATCCCATCGATGTTTAATTCTATGTTGTCGTCTTGCAAAGTGAGAAAGGGCACAATGAAGCGCTTCATGAGCTAACATGAATTGAGTTTGAGGCATCGAGAGAGACTCAATAAATTTTGGATTATAATAAAACTTTCTGGCATCTGTAGCCGTAGTTGGACACCAATTATCGTCTGCTGCAACCATTGGTAGGCGAAGAACTAGAGCGCCCAAAAAGGGTTTATCAAGAATAAGTTTTGTTCTTGCCGCCGCTAATTTTGTTTCTATTTTTTCAATTTCCATTTGCAATTATCTTTATTCATAAAGCATTACATCTGCGATTGCGCTTGCCCATGTGCTAAATTGAGGGATATTAAAAAGCTGTTCACCTATTGCTCGATGCAAATCAGAAACCAACATAACCCCCATTTCACGCTGAGGAAATGTTCCAGCATACTCAAGTATATTACCGATAATTATTTCGGCATCACTCTTATCTTTAGATCTTATCGATCGTCCTACCAGAGCTGCCGCCACAGCATACTGAAGATCAATTTCACTTGGTACTGGGACCTCTTTTCCCGCAATAATATCATCGAGATCAGGCATTTTATCTAAACTATTCACGAAAGCCGTAAGCTCTATTCCTGCTGCTGGCCCAACACAAGCTTGTAAAGCACCTTGAAGCAATTCAGTTTTATTTCCGAATTTTTGTAAACTTCTGTGTGCGAACTCCCATGATCTAGGCGAGGGAAAAGCTACTGGGTTATGCGCGGGATCAAAATCAAACAACAGTTCGGGCCGAAACCTCAGGAAAGCAATTACTCTTTCATCAATGCTATGCTGGTATGCCCATGCAACCCAATCATCTAAATGAGCATCAACATCAAAATGAGAGAATCGATTTGCAAGAGGGGCGGGCATTGTAAAGGTCACCCCTCGATCACCCTGACGATTTCCTGCTGCAAATATAGCCCATCCATCTGGTACTTTATATTCTCCCAGTCTTCTATCGAGAATCAGTTGGTAAGCGGCAGCTGATACACTCGGTGGTGCCGAAGTGATTTCATCAAGGAAAAGTATTCCTTGACCTCCATGTCTTTCTTCATCAGGGAGAATTGCTGGAACTGCCCATTCCACAAATTGATCTACCCTGAAGGGTATACCTCTTAAGTCACTCGGCTCCATTTGTGACAATCGAATGTCAATTACTTGTAAATTATGGCTTTCAGCTGTTTGTCTTATCATGTCTGACTTTCCGACCCCTGGGGGCCCCCAGAGCATAACCGGAGTATGATGACCCTCAGCGGTACTCGTAAACTCTCGTTCGAGAATTGTCATTAATTGCGCGGGACGCATAACGTATCCTTATTCAGTTTTTTTATTTACAACAATCAACCTATAAGGATGATCAGGCTTGGAGCAAAGTTCAACCCTTCCTTACCTACGGGTAAATGAAAATCATTATCTTTTAATTATTTGTTCGTTAATCCTAACTTTATCAAGCCTATAAGCTAAAAATTCTCCCTTTTTTCAAAAACAGGCACATTCAACTTGTCATTGGTCCTGAAGTCAAAGTATTCTACTGCCCGATCTGTCCTTTCACTTAAAAGCTAATCATATATTGGATTATGAAGCATTAAGCACTAGATTTGGACAAAAAAATTAATTTAAAATGAGTATTAAGATGTTCGATCAGAAAAATAGCAGTAATGGAGACATACAATGAATCAGGAGTATTACGAGGCTGTCACAAAGTTAGAAGAGATGGGATGTGACGAAGAATACATTCAAGGCTGGCAGGCGGGCTATTTGCAAAATCCAAAAAGAGAGGAGCAGCGAGTAACAGAGCCGTATGATGCGGGATATACTGATGGCGAGGAAAAAAGTACCGAAAATGCTGGTAACTGGCTGAAAACGTAAGCTTGTAGCGGAAACACACTGCCCAATATTTCAATTCCCCTCTTCCACCTCTTGTTTTTGAAAACTGGAGAGATATGTATTTTAAAAAATGTATATAAAACAGCAAATAGGCAGGCCAGGGGGGTTGCCCGATTACTCGAATAAATTTTCGATAGCTTTTCTAATTTCTTTGTCTACCTCTAATCCATCCTTATCCATGACTTGATCAATTACCCAACGGTTTTCATGCGTTTCGCCCATCACTTGCTGAATTTCAAAACCCAGATGACGCATGAAGGGGTATGAGGGCCCATCCTTCGTGTAGTTAAAGTCGGCATATTCTGTGCTCCTTTTGTTCATTTTTTCCACAAACGGCATTACATAATCGCCCTTTCCTAAAATTTCAGAGCAATTCTCTTGAAGATGCCCAGCAAGATGCTTTGCAAGTTTAATGACTAGTTGTTTGCGATCTTTGGTCTCTAATTCGAGGCTTATGTGGGCAATTCGATCCACTACCTGTAATTGAAATAATAGGTACTCGGTGATAACCCCCATTCTTTGCTCGTCATTCTCATAGACAAAGTCTTCACCATGGAGGTTTATGGCTTTGTCTTTGGCAATACGCCAACTTATGAAGGCTAGGGCGCCTGCAATCTCCTCTAAACTTCGTTCCGCGTCATCATCATGCCATCGACTTTTGATTCTCAGAGCCATAGGAGTCGTCTCCAGTATATTTGACTTTTAGTGGTGGAAAACTGTCGAAATCGAGGTTATTTTACACATATAAGTGAATAAGATCACTCTTATGGAAATTTATAGAAATGGTATTGGATAAAACCTGGTTAGCACATCAAGTGCAAAGAAATTGTCACATAGCCGATGCAAGGCATGGAACAGACTTCGGTTTATGTACTTACCTCATGAAGATGAGAGAGTATTTTAGATGGGAGCAAGGATTGTCATATTCTGCAATTTTGGACAAAGATGCAGTTGGCGATTGGTTGAGTGATAGGGAAAAGCTATGGAAAGATCTGCAAGACGAGGATTTTTCGGAAATTAAGATCGATTCAGTCTTTTATGATCCTTTCGATGCTGAAAATATTAATAAAATCATAAAATCCGAGGGTCTTCTCTACAGCTCTGGTTTAGTGAACGCTGGAAGGGCGCAATTTTTTCTTACTGAGCTTGATAGTTACGAGAAAGGGGATGATGGCTTTGAGCTATTAACTGGTCGCCTAGAGCTGGCGAGAGGGCTTCATGCTCCACCTGCTATGACTCGCGGCAAAAGTATTTTTTTGCGCAGAGATTCGCTCAAACAATCTTGTTGGGAGAAATATGAGAGTTGGTTGTGGAGTCGTCCAAAAAATGCCATGGCGAGAGCTTTGTCTTGCTACCCGTTTGAAAATGACCTTGAGTTAGCTTTGGAACAGATGACCGCTGCAGAAATGTCAGTTGTTCGAGCTCATGAAATCGGAGAATTTCGTGTCGGGCAAAAGGTAGGCGAAGATTGGGAGAGGCTTCTAATGACTGTTTTGGGGACTCCCGCAGAACTTATTTTGCGAGCGGTGAGAGACCATTGGGCAGATTGTATAGAAACATTACCAATGCTTTTATCTACTAGCGGCCGTGAAGCTTCGATGCATGTATTTGTTGGTAATTTAGGCCATATGAGGAAAGCAATGGCTCCTGGGCTTATGTCTGCTTATGAAACATGGCTTTCTGGCGACCAAAAAGAGTTAGAGAGATGGATTTCTCTTGGCGTAAAACATTGGGGAAATCTGGCTGAACTTTCTATAGAGCTGTTTGTTAAAGAAAAGGAAGATATTGCTAAACGTCTAGCAGCAATTTTAGAGCCACGAGTTATTTAACGGGAAGGTCTATTTTTAGCAAAATTTAACATGCGCTCAATGGAAAAAATAGCTCTTTTCCGAATAGATTCGTCAATCATAATTTGACCTGTTTTATTTTCAATCGCCTGCTCGAGATTCTGCAGGGCATTCATCGCCATCCATGGGCAATGTGCGCAAGATGCGCATGTAGCACCTTCTCCTACTGTTGGTGCTGAGATAAGCTTTTTGTTTGGAGCTAATTGATGCATCTTCCAGAAAATTCCATCATCAGTAGCGATAATAAATTCTTCATTCGGCATTTCTTGAACAGCTTTTATGAGGGCCGTTGTTGACCCTACTCGGTCTGCTTGATCTATTACCTCTAAAGGTGACTCTGGATGAACTAATACAGCTGCTTCTGGGTGAAGACGCCTTACTCTTTCAAGCGCAAAACCTTTGAATTCGTCATGCACAATACATGCGCCATCCCAAAAAACCATGTCTGCACCAGTTACTCTCTGAACATATTTGCCTAGATGCTTGTCAGGAGCCCAAAGAATTTTTTCACCTTTCTCATGAAGATATTTTACTATGTCTAGAGCAATCCCAGAAGTCACCATCCAATCGGCTCTAGCTTTAACTTCAGCACTAGTATTGGCATAAACAACTACTTTCCTATCGGGATGTTCATCACAAAATTCATTGAATTCATAAGTTGGGCAGCCCTCATCAAGTGAGCAAGTTGCCTCCAAATCAGGCATGAGAACCGTTTTTTCAGGATTCAGTATTTTTGCCGTTTCTCCCATAAAGCGGACGCCACAAACTAATAACATATCAGCATTACTATGCGCTCCAAAACGAGCCATTTCTAACGAATCTGCGACGCATCCATTCGTTTCTTCAGCTAAAGCCTGAAGATCTGCATCGACATAGTAATGAGCAACAAGAACAGCATTATTTTCTCGCATTAACCTTTTAATGCGTTGTTTTATCGCAACCTTATCTAAATCCTTCAATGCAGGCCATTGAGGATGAGCGGGGACATCTATCTGCAGGTTATTCATAAGTCTATTAAACAGAAGGAGTAGAAAATAATCAACAAAGCAAGACACGACCTATTTGCCTGTTTTTCAACAAATTAGCCTGAATTGATGTGGAAAATATTTGATTCATTGCATGTTTACTGTGGAATTTTATATTTTTCACCTGCAATTTCCTTGACTATCTTAGGGATTAAATATCCTGGAAGAGTCTCTCTCATTTTTACTTCTAATTTTTTCACAAATTTTTCATCGACTTCAAAGTGAGATGCGCCAGTTACAGAATCAAGTAAATGCAGGTAATAGGGCAAAACCCCAAATTCAAACAGACGCTCACTGAGCTTATTTTGAACTTCTATTTTATCATTTACTCCACGAAGCAAAACTGCTTGATTCATCAATGTAATACCACTCTTTTTTAGTCTAGAAAGGTAGGGTTTTAAGATAGTAGATAATTCATTTGGATGATTACAATGAAGTATGATAATAGTTTGAAAACGGGATTGTGCTAGTGTCGAAATAAGTCGCTCAGTGATCCTCTCGGGTAGAACAATTGGTAAACGTGTGTGGATACGGAGCCTTTTTAAGTGTGGGATTTTTTGTAAATCTTCCACTACTCTTTCAAATCGTGAGTCGGATAAGCTCAACGGATCTCCGCCGCTTAAGATTATTTCTCTAATATCTGCCTGGCTCCTTAATTTCTTTAAAGTAGAATCCCATACTCGTAGCCCATTCTCTTCGTTATAGGGAAAATGTTTTCGAAAGCAATACCTGCAATGAACCGCACATGCTCCTGTGCTGATAATCAAAGCCCTCCCATTATATTTTTGGAGAAGCCCAGCACTTATTACTGATTTATTGTCCCCAACAGGGTCAGTGTTATAATTTTTTATTACTTCATTTTCTGAATTTATGGGTAAAATCTGTCTCAGAAGAGGATCATTTATATCCGCATATTTCATTAGTTGAAGGAAATGTCTTGTGACCTTAAGAGGAAAAATTTCTGTTGCGAGTTGCGCTGGCTGAATAAGCTCATCTGGCAGCCCTAGCATTTTTATAAGCTTTGCTGGATCGGTAATAGCCTTTGCCAATTCCTTTTGCCAATATTCAGGCTGCTCTATTGTTGATGAAACAGTTATCATAGGGGTAAATGTCCTTCTTTTCGGAGAAAATATAAGTATGGCAAATTATAATACTAATGAATTTCGCAGTGGTCTCAAAATAATGATTGATAGTGACCCTTACACAATAATAGAAAATGAATTTGTGAAACCAGGCAAGGGGCAGGCTTTTAATAGGGTTAAGTTAAGAAATTTGAGAAATAGTAGGGTACTTGAAAAAACATTTAAATCTGGAGAGTCTGTAGAGGCTGCCGACGTATTAGAGCTCACATTAGGGTATCTATACTCTGATGGTGAGTTTTGGTTTTTTATGGATAATAACTCTTTTGAGCAATATCAAGCTGATAGCATGGCCATAGGAAAATCAAAGGATTGGTTAAAAGAACAAGATGAATGCTTAGTGACACTCTGGAATGGCTCACCAATTTCAGTTGATCCACCAAACTTCGTAGTTTTAGAAGTGACGGATACCGATCCTGGACTGAAAGGCGATACCTCAGGAGGCGGGGGAAAGCCAGCTACTTTAGAAACTGGAGCCGTTGTCCGAGTTCCTTTGTTTATTCAAATTGGAGAAAAGATAAAAGTTGATACAAGGATCGGAGAATATGTCAGTCGAGCTAAAGATGAATAAGTCATTTTGTAGATTATTTTTAATTTGACTCCATGAGTAACGATAACTTTTATTGGAAGCCAGGAGCTTCAATAAATGCCCTGAAAGCAAGGGCCAAGCTTTTGTCGAAGGTAAGGTCTTTTTTTAAAGAAAGGTCAGTTCTTGAGGTTGAAACTCCTCTATTAAGTTCTTCCGCAGACAATGATCCACAAATTAACCTTTTTTCTCTCTCTAAAATTAACAATACTGATAATTCAAAATTGTATCTACAGCCCTCGCCAGAATTATTTATGAAAAGACTTCTTGCTTCAGGAAGTGGCTCTATTTTTCAAATCTCAAAAGCTTTCCGAAATCACGAAAATGGAAAATTTCATAATAGCGAATTTAGTATTCTAGAGTGGTATCGAGTAAATTTTTCATCTGATGAACTAATTGAAGAAATTGCCGCCTTAATTCGAATTATTTTAGAAACCCCAGATCTCGAAATTATTAAAAAAAAATATGCTGATGTTTTTTTAGAATATTTAGATCTGCATATTGTTGATATGGATTCAAAAGATTTGGAAAATTTTGTAGTGGAAATGACTGAGATAGATAATATTTCTGGTGAAATGGAAAAAGATGATTGGCTTGATTTACTTATGGGAAATCTAATTATTCCAATGCTTGGACTGGATCATCTTATTTTTATCACTAATTACCCAGCCAGCCAATCAGCTTTAGCAAAAATAAACAAAAAAAATAAAAATGAGGCTCATAGATTCGAGTTATTTTATCGAGGTTATGAACTAGCTAATGGGTTTGAAGAATTAACTAATCATTCTGAGCAGAGAGAGCGTTTTCATCAGAATAATATGAAGAGAAGAAATAGAGCTCAAGAGGAATTAATAATCGATAATAAATTTTTATCAGCCCTTGATTATGGATTACCGGAGTGCAGTGGGGTAGCAGTCGGTTTGGATAGGCTGCTTATGTGCCTTCTAGAGACAAATGATATAGATGAGGTGCTTAGTTTTTCATTTAAGCGGATTTAGGAAATTAAACAATTCTCTCACCCATTAATACCGGTTTCCCTAAAAGTCCGCTCAAAAAGGAGTTTTTTTCATTGGAATTAAGAATAATAACTGTAGAGCCCATATTGAAGCGCGCAATTTCATCTCCCTTTGCAAAATAAAAGTCCTTGGTATCTTGGTAATCCCAAGTTTTAAGCTCCTTTTCCTTTATATCTCCATGCCAAACCGTTTGCATGCTTCCGACAAATATCGCACCAACCATAATTAAAGCCATTAATCCACCCTCTGTCTCAAAGTAAAAAATTAATCGCTCGTTCTTTGAAAATATGTTTGGGACTGACCTAACAGAGAGTTCATTTACGCTAAAAAGTGACCCAGGAACAAAAACCATCTTTTTTAATTGACCATCAAAGGGGATGTGTATCCTGTGATAGTCTTTTGGTGATAAGTAAATGGCCACAAATTCTGAATTTTTAAATTCTTTAATTTTTTCATGATCATTTGCTAATAAGTTACTTAAAACAAAAGAGCTATTTTTCACTGGAATATTTGAATTTTCATTCAAATTTCCCATGAAGCTTATTTTTCCATCTACAGGACTTATGATTTTTTTGTCAGATATAGGACGATATTTCAAATCAATCGCCCTAGTAAAAAAGGAATTAAAATTTTTATAATTTAATGCATCTTTCTCGATCGCTTGAGTAAGATTTACTTTATATTTCTTTATGAACTGACTAATAATGAACTTTTTAAGCCAAACTCTCTCAATTTTTGTAAGCTTTCCAATCAACGAGGATAAAAAATGTTGTGGTAATATTTTAAGCAACAATATCGACCACCGATCCATTTTCACCTTTTTAATCATTTCATTTAATTTTGATTTAAATATTGCTCAACAGCAGAGACAGCCGCGCCTGAGTTAATTTTAGCTCCCATACTAGAGAGTGCCTCATCGAGTGCCCCAATACACATAAGAACATTACTAGTATTACTTGCATGACCCATCAGTCCAATGCGCCAAATTTTCCCCGCTAAGTCACCTAAACCAGCACCAACCTCTAAGTGATATTCATGAAGAAGGCGAGTTCTCAAAGTGGCATCATCCGCCCCCTCAGGAATTGTTACACTGTTCAATTGTGGCAATCTAAATGGTTCATCCACAATAAAATCTATCCCCATAGCTTGAAGGCCAGCTTTAAGAGCTAAATGATTTTTTTTATGTCGTGCCCAAGAATTTTTTAGCCCCTCTTCTTGAACAATCAGAAGAGACTCATGTAAAGCATACATTGCATTCACCGGAGCTGTATGATGATAGGCGCGCTTTGCGCTTCCACCCCAATAGCCCATAATCAAGTTCATATCTAAAAACCAACTTTGAACTTTAGTGGATCGATTTTTAATTTTGTGTTGTGCTCTCTCGCTGAAACTAATTGGAGATATACCAGGAACGCAAGATAAACATTTTTGGGTTCCAGAATAAATGGCATCTATCTCCCATTCGTCTACAAGTAGTTCGCATCCAGCCAATGAGGTCACCGAGTCAACAATTGCTAAACAATTATGCGCTCTGGCAAGTCCAACCAAAGTTTTTGCATCCGATCGAGCGCCAGTTGATGTTTCGGCATGCACAAATGCTACTACTTTTGCATCGGGGTTTTCACTTAAAGCTTGCTCAAGTGACTCGGGGTTGACAGGCTTTCCCCAATCGTTCATGACCATCACCGCTTCGCCACCACAACGCTCAACGTTTTCCTTCATTCGGCCGCCAAAAACACCATTTTGACAAACAATGACTTTCTCTCCTGGCTCTACTAAATTCACGAAACATGTTTCCATACCAGCCGATCCGGGTGCAGATATGGGCATCGTTAGTTGACTTTTGGTTTGAAAGACGTACTGGAGCAGCTCTTTGATCTCGTCCATTAGTCCAACAAAAGATGGATCTAAATGCCCAACTGTCGGTCGACTCATCGCTTCAAGGACCCGAGGGGACACATCTGAGGGTCCCGGCCCCATTAGGGTACGTTTTGGTGGATGGAAGGCATTTTCAGGCATACTTTTAATCACTGCTTTTATAAGTTTATTGAAACTATAGTATATTAATGGTTGACCGATGTGAGCAAGCAAATATACCGTAGAAACAGTACGTTTAGAGGCAACTGAATGTCAAAAGACCACTTTATTAATCGATCCGAGGAAGAATGGCGATCAACCATGACTGAGGAGCAATACTACGTTTGTCGTGAACAAGGGACAGAAAGGCCTTTTTCGGGAAAATATTGGGATACTAAGGATCAAGGTACTTACGTATGCAGTGCCTGCCAAGAGCCGCTGTTTACCTCAGACACTAAGTTTGATTCGGGAACCGGATGGCCCAGCTTTTTCGAACCTCTTGCCCCTGAAAGCTTGGAGAGGCAAGTTGATGAAAAATTTGGAATGAAGAGAGTAGAAGTCCACTGTAGTCGATGTAAGTCTCATTTAGGCCATGTGTTTGAGGATGGTCCAAATCCTACCGGGCTACGTTATTGTATCAATTCAATATCACTCCAGCTGAAAAAAACTAAGACCATTGAAAAATAAAATCAATTAAAATCCACACCTATTTTTAAGCCACCAAGCTCTGATTTGCTTACCTCGATACTTCCTCCATTCTGCTCTACTATCTCTTGAACAATTGAAAGCCCCAGTCCATCATCCGGAATCCGCTCGTTCCCTCTCTCTCCTCTTTTTAGTATTCGTTTTATTTTTTCCTCTGCAATGAAAGAGCCATCATTCTCGATAAAAACAATCCCAGTATAGTTCCATTATTAGTGAAGGAGGTAATGTCAATATTATCATCTACAGTGAGCCTTCTAGCAGATAGATCAAGCGTGACACCAGAGTTAATGGTTATAGTGCTGTTATCATCAGATATGGTTCCCGCTTAACAGTCTACTGCGATAGTTGTATCACCACTAAAAGAACAAATACCTGCAACTGCATGTTGAGAGAAAAATGCAGCCGAGCTAAGTAAAGCAAATGTAAATGCTTTTAAGATGACTTTTTGCATGCAAGTCCCTAACACACCACTCGTATATCACTGAATCTTATTCAGGACCTCAATGAGACTGAAGTGCTTGTTATAAGTATCATTTGCGGGTGTTAAGTGAGCTTTATAGTATGGGAAGGACGCTAACTCTTACTCTTAATGTCGTCCCAGGTTTGTAACTTAGTCTTGTGTTATAAGTTTCACCCTTGTACTGATACTTCACATTATAGCCTGTCAATTCTTTCCGAGACTCGCTACTTTGCCGTGTAGCACACTTTTTCTGTTCAACCACTCTTGTCTGACCATCATTTTGTCTGGCTACATCGTTTCCTATCGAAGCGCCAAGTAAAGCACCTCCAATCGTCAAGGCAGTTTTACCGTCTCCACCGCCAAGTTGATTTCCTATAGCCCCTCCAATGATTGCTCCAGTCAAAGGTGCGGTAGCTCCTGTTTGCCCCCCCGATCTAACCTGCACTTGCTCTGTCCAACACTCTCGTCTTGGAACTGAGACAATAATATTCTCATACATAGCAGTTGACGATAAAACTTTAGCCACATCGTCATAAGAGCTTTTCTCATAAACTGCTTCACTGACCGCTAAACTAGCAAAGCCCAAGAGAAAAGAACTCGTAAAAACTTTTAATATGGATCGATATTTCATTTGTGTTTCCTCACAACATTTTCTATTGATTCAAATACTATACTACCAACTATAGACCCTGCAGGCTAAACTGAAGCTGAATAGTTAAGAAAGCTTGATAGATATCAAATAAATCATTGATTTTTCTAATATTAGTTTTTCGGCTTTTCTTTATTTATGCCTCTTAATCTAGCTTCGACTCGCATGGTACTCATTAGTTCATTATCAGCAATGTCAGGATATACCGCATGAAATCTCTCTACTTCTAATACATTAGCGCGAGCTGACTTCTCTAATCTGAGTCGGTTTTCATGTTCTAATTCATGAAGCATTAGAAGTCTTGGAGACTGTCGAGCGATGTAACGTTGACATAATTCATGCGAAACTTCGTCAGGCCAATGCTCAGAGACAAGTAGTGGCGGAAATAAGTTTTTGTTTGACGAATTTCGGCGAAACCATTGTGCCTGCGGTTTATTGCCGGCTCGATCTGCAACCAACCTCTCTAATTGATAGTTCACAGGAGGTAAATTTCCTGCTGTTTCTTCCTTATTTTTCTCGATAGGCATCGCTGCAGCTGATAATGCAGTCCATTCGGGTAGATCTGGAAACGTTTCTATCTGATTTTCTTCGACACAACTAAAAATAAAGGCAAGCGGGGAACCATCTGATGCATCGAGTAACCAATACTCATGCTCATCGGCTACTGGAAAAGGCAAAGATGCTTCCGCCAAAAAGTTTGCTAGTTCGAGGATACGCTCATCTACAGCCTCTCCATCATGCACCCCTTGCTCAGCGACCTTGCAAACCCAGCTATGCTTGACATTTGCGACTCGAAAATAACTTCGTCCATGCCTCATGTAACCCGAACCCTGGTCACCAATTGCTCCTCTGATGAAATGGATTTCCCAATTTTGACCATCAAGGGTGATAGCTCTTGCTCGATCCGACTCTGCGATCTGTGCTTGACCAGTGAAAGGGGGCGAAAGACGCTGTGAGTAAGCTTTTATCATCAATTCTCTCCGTGTCTTCTAAACAGTACACCACTAACCATGTCAAATTGTTGAGCAATTGATTTCTTTTGACTTAGACAAACGCTCATTGGCACGCTTTTCGATTGGTACGTAGTATCAAGATAGCGGCTCCTTGGCAATAAAAGGTTTGTATACCTATATAGTCTTAGTGCAAGGTACAAAATAAATTTCTGAAAACTATAATAAAGTTCTAAATCAAATTAATTCTATAAATTCCTTATTTTTATGTGATAACTTTTTTGAAATAGGTAAAATAAGAAAAGTTTTTTAGGTGACCAAATGCCAGAAAAAAATAATTCTCATACAGAAGAATGTAGATTCTGTATAAAAAAGCCCAGTAGTAGGCTAATCCTGGAAAGCAAATACGGTTTTGCAGCTTGGGATAGGCATCCAGTTAGCAATGGCCACTTTCTAGTAATCCCTTACAGACATTTTGCAAGCTATTTTGATATAGAGGAAAGAGAAAGAAACGATCTATGGAAATTAGTTGCGGCTGCCAAAGAAATATGTCAGAAAAAATTTAACCCCGATGGATACAATGTTGGTATAAATGTAGGTCACTGGGCAGGACAATCGATACATCACTTGCACATCCATGTTATTCCAAGATTTAAGGGTGATGTTCCTAATCCTAAGGGAGGGGTACGAGGTGTAATACCTGAGAAGAAACTTTATTCACTCGACTTAGAATGACTTCTACCAAGTTTTTACTCATCGTTGACTTCGTAGGGAAGGTCAAGAATTTGCAAAGTATCAGTAAAATCTTTCTTTAGGTAGATGTCTTTTTCTTTTACATTAGAAACAGGCGCCACAATTAAAATCTCAAATCCTCCATCTGGAGATGGAGAGGCATCAATAACTTTACCTGCCCCTTGACCTGATCTTCCTTTTTCAGAGAAAAGATTGTCACCAGGTTTCGGTGTTTCATCAACATTAGTCCTGGCTCGGAACATTCTACGCTTTGTTTTTCCGAGATAGTGCATCCTCGCAACGACCTCTTGGCCTGTGTAACAACCTTTAGAAAAACTGACTCCATCAATAATTTGAAAATTAACCATTTGCGGAATGAAAGCTTCTTTGTTTTCTTGATAAATATTGGGAATTCCAGCTCTTATGTCTAGCAAGGCCCACGAATTCATGCTTGTCGGAATAAGTAAGTCTTTCACCTTTTCCAAGAGAGTCTCATGATTTTCATTGTCTGTGATTACTAAGAATCTGGGTCGATCTCCTGGTAGAGATATGATTGTGTAACTATCATGTCTGGAAACTTCATTTTCACTTCCCGGTAAATTCGCGGATAGGTTATCCTTTATACAATCACCAGCAATCTCAAATAAATCAAATTGTGAAGTGCAATCAGTTATTTTTACATCAGACCTCAATACAAACATCGCCAACCTTTTTATTGTTGGCTCTACTAATTCCAAAGGTAATAAAAAAAATAGGGTATCATCTCTTAAAAAAACTCTAAAGCTCGCAAGAATACGCCCTTTATGAGTGCAATAACTGCTCAATTGACTTTGATCTAAGGATACATTTTTAATATCGTTAGTGAGTTGACCTTGGAGAAAATCAAATTTATCCGAGCCGCTTATACGAATCAGCCCAAAATGAGATAAGCTCGTGATAGCACATTCTGTTATGGGCCCAGTATTGGTTTCTTTATTTTTTAAAAAAGAATATGGTTTTTCCATAATTTTATCCACCATTAAGATAGCTACCAAAATTTAATTTACTCAGTAACTAATAATAATTCTATATAATTTTACTACCTGCCTTTTTTTGAGGAAAGTTTAAGTGAAAAACGAGATTTTATCGATTGGAAGTTTAGTTCTTTATAAAAGCTATCCTGCTAAAGTCCTAGATATCGGTGAAAAAATAGATATAGAAATAAAAAATGGTAAGAGAAAAAAAGTACGAGAAAAAGATATCATCTTACTACACCCAGGCCCTATATCAGATTTCGAATTAGATTTAGATCCCCAAAATATAGAGGAGGCCTGGGAGATCTTACAGGGAGAAAATCCAGAACTTCGAGATTTGGCTGAATTAATATTTGGTTGTTATAGCCCAAAAAGTGCCTGGTCCTCTTGGAAATTGATCGAAGATGGACTGTACTTCTCTGGCTCGATTGACTCCATCCAAGTTACCACGCCAAATAACTTTTCCGAAAAGTTATCGCTTAGGAAAAAAAAGGAAAAAGAATTAGAAGATTGGGAAATATTTAGAGCTAATATTGAAAAAGGTAATTTACTTGAGAGAGATAAAAAACGCTTATTTGATGTTGAAAGATTTGCTCTTGGAACCTCTGATTCTAGCAATATCTTAAAAAAACTTGGCATAAAAGAAAAGGTAGAGATTGCGCATAAATTTTTGATCGATTGTAAATTTTGGGACGTCCAAAAAAATCCATGGCCAGCAAGATCGAGTATTAATCTGAACCAAGTAAAATTGGATGTTCCCATACCAAGCAAACAAATTCGTTTAGATTTAACATCATTAAAGTCCTTTGCTATCGATGGGGAAACTACGGAAGATCCTGATGATGCAATCAGTTTGGATGGTAAATATATATGGGTCCACATTGCTGATGTAGCAGCAATTGTTAAACCAGAGGGAGAAATTGATGCAGCCGCCAGGGAGAGAAGTAGTAACTTATATCTACCCAACTTTACTCGTTTTATGCTACCTCCCAAAGTAACAACTCAAATCGCTTTGGGATTGAGTTCTACATCTTCTGCTCTTTCCATTGGATTTTATTTCGATGGCGATACTTTTCACGATATTCAGGTAAAACCTTCTAAAATTAAAGTAACCAGAGAGACTTATACAGCCGTTAATCAAAAAATATCTGATGAACCTTTCGCAAGTTTACTGGAAATTACATCGAAGTATAAAAAGCTGAGAGAGAAACAGGGAGCAGTTTCCTTCGACTTACCAGAGGCTTCGGTGAAAATTATAGCTGGAGAGGTTCAAGTTGATATCATAGACCGGGGCAAAAGCCACGATCTTGTTTCGAATGCTATGATCATGGCTGGCGAAGCAGTTGCAATCTTCTCTCAGGAGCAAAGTATTCCTATTCCTTACATTACCCAAGATGAGCCAGAAGAGGTTGTTAAGACAAACCTTTTGTCGGACATCTTTATGTATCGAAAGATGTTTAAACCAAGCAAGACATCCTCAATGGCTGATCGACATTTTGGATTGGGGTTAAATTCGTACTGTAGATCGACAAGCCCTCTGAGAAGGTATGCAGATCTTTTGGTTCATCAGCAAGTAAGAGCATTTGTAACCAGGGATGAGGTAATGAAGACGGAGGAAATAAATATTCGGATTTCCCAGATAGATTTTCTCAATAGTAAAATACGGAAAGTAGAGCGACAGTCAAATCTTCACTTTAAATTGATATACCTCAGTCAAAATAAATCCAATATTTATGAAGCTGTGATAGTGAAATTAGAGGAAAGAAAAGCATTTGTTTTTTTACCTGAGCTGAGCCTTGAAACAAAAATTTTAAAAAAAGAAAATTTAGACTTAAATCAAACTATATTCCTGCAGTTAGTAGATGTAAATATTCCTTCATTGGAGGCAAATTTTCGGCAGGTTGAAAAGAAATAAAAAAAATGTTTTAAAAATTTAACTTATCAGTTAAAAATGGCGCTATTACATCAAGTAGTTTTTTATGCAGTTTTATACCACCTGCTATGACATTGCCAGATTCGAAAAATCTATTTCCTCCATTTAAGTCGGTCACAACGCCGCCCGCCTCCTGAACGATCAACGCACCAGCCGCGAAGTCCCATGGAGATAATCCAAACTCCCAAAAGCCGTCTATTCGTCCAGCCGCCAAATAAGAAAAATCGAGAGAGGCTGAGCCTGGTCGACGAATACCTGCGGTATCTTTTGCTAAGAGCTTAAGAATTTTTACATAAGTTTCAATGTGTGTTTGGTCTGTGTAGGGTATCCCCGTTCCCAGTAAAGCGCCATTAAGTCCTTTTCTGTCTGTAACTCTGATTTTTTTATCATTCATTAAAGCTCCATTACCTTTACTCGCAGTAAACATCTCATTGTTTAAGGGGTCATATACAACCGCGCTAATGAGACTTTCTTTATGCTTGAGTGCTATCGATACTGCAAATTGAGGAAAACCGTGAATAAAATTTGTGGTCCCATCAAGCGGATCGATAATCCAAAGAAAGTCATTTCCGTCTTGCTCCCCACTTTCTTCGGCTAAAATTCCATGATTTGGGTAGTATTTTCGTATGGCATCAATTATCAATTGCTCGGATGCTCTATCTACCTCTGACACATAATCGTTGCTCTGTTTTTCTGAAATAGTGAGAGTTTCAATACGCCTATATGAGCGCATAATGACATCGCCTGCTAGGCGAGCCGCTTGAATTGCAATGTTTGTAGTTGGATTCATGGCGCGAGAAGCATAAGATAAATTTTGAAATATAACTACTATTTAAAGCGAAAGAGTTAATCTGGGCTTATAATCCAGCCTATGAAGATCGTTTTAGTAGAAACAACGCATCCTGGAAACATCGGTGCAGTCGCCAGAGCCATGAAAACCATGGGGCTGCATCATCTTGTTCTTGTAAAACCGAAATATTTCCCATCGGAGGAGGCCAATGCCAGGGCATCTGGCGCAAAAGATATACTCGAGGCAGCATCTGTAGTTCAAACCCTAGAAGAAGCCATTAAAGATTGTAATTTAGTTATCGGTACAAGCGCGAGAAGAAGGTCTAAAGATTGGGTTTATTTAGATCCAAAGCAAGCGATTAACTTAGCAGCAGACCAAGTTGGCAATGGAAGGGTAGCTTTTGTTTTTGGAAGAGAGAGTTCTGGACTCTCCAATAACGAGTTGAACCGATGTACGCACCTTTTGCATATTCCAACAAATGAGAATTATTCGTCTTTAAATTTGGCTATGGCTGTTCAAATTATTAGCTATGAATATCAGATAAGAAATGCATCAAATCGAAGCAATAGCAAAGCAGGAATAATTAGCGACCCGGCCACTTCAGAGCAGATGGAGGGTTTTTTTGTGCATTTGGAGCAAGCCCTATCCGATTTAGAGTTTTTGCAGAGAAATCGAGAAACCAAATTAATGAAACGACTGAGAAGATTTTTTTTTCGCGCATCTCCGAATGAGCAGGAACTAAATATACTGAGAGGGATCTTGAGCTCTGCTCAAGGCCAAAAGTCAATGAGAGATAGTAAAAATTCCCCCCAATGAAAACAATTAGTTCGTTCCAAGAAAATATTAAGGTATTTTTATGAAATTGATGCCTACATGTCTGTTAAAATGGCTTCAAATGATTTAATGAGAAACAAAATGTTTAAAAACATAAAAGAAGATATTGAAATTGTGTTCGACAGAGATCCAGCTGCAAGGAATACTTTTGAGGTATTGACAACCTACCCGGGAGTGCATGCCCTGATTTTTCATAGGATGGCGCACAAACTTTGGCATTGGAAGGCAAAATGGCTTGCGAGAATATTATCTAATATCGGAAGACTACTTACGGGTATCGAAATTCATCCAGCAGCAAAAATTGGCCGAAGATTTTTCATAGATCATGGGATGGGTGTGGTAATCGGCGAGACAGCGATCATTGGTGACGATTGCACCCTTTATCATGGGGTTACCTTGGGAGGAACTAGCTGGCAAAGGGGGAAAAGGCATCCACAGTTAGGCGACGGCGTAGTTGTTGGTGCCGGCGCAAAGGTTCTTGGACCAATTGAAATTGGAAATAATTCACGAATTGGCTCAAATGCTGTTGTTGTAAAGAGCGTGCCGGAGGAGAGTACCGTTGTTGGAGTGCCGGGGAAATTGATCGAAAGAGCAGAAGAAAAACAAGAGTCCGCTGTTAGAGAGGAGATGGCTAGTAAAATGGGATTTGATGCATATGGCGTTAGTCAAGATGCTCCAGATCCAGTCGCACATGCAATAAATTGCATGATAGATCATTTGCATGTTGTGGAATCAGAAATGAAGGAAATTTGCTCATCGATGGAAAAAATGGGTATGGATGTGCCAAAAAACTCAAAATTACCAGATTTGCCATCTTGTGAAATTGTATCCTCACCACAAAAAGAGACAGATCCCAAGTCATCCTCATCTGAATGACTAAAAGATGCTTTGACTGACTCCGATCAGCCCTCGAGCTGATACAGAGAGTAAAAAACCTGATAAATCATGGGATTGGTAATTCTTGACTATTTTAGTTGGTAATGTATAGTTTTTATTAATCTTTATTAATATTGTACTTTAGACCAGGGTTGGAGCGTAAAGCTGTGAGGTTAACAACGAAAGGGCGATATGCTGTAACAGCAATGCTCGACTTAGCGATGCATCAAGATGGTGGACCTACCACACTGGCTGATATCGCTAATAGACAAGGCATTTCTCTATCCTATTTAGAGCAATTATTTGCAAAGCTGAGAAGAGGAGAGCTTGTGATAAGTGTTCGGGGCCCAGGTGGCGGCTACACATTAGGTCGAGATGCTGAAGCAATTTTCGTTGCCCAAGTAATAGCCGCAGTGAATGAAAATGTGGATACGACCCGATGTGGGGGCGCGCAAAATTGCACCGACCAACAAAAGTGTCTGACACACGATTTATGGCATGACTTAAGCGATAAGATATTTGAGTATTTAAACGACATAAGTCTGAGTGATCTGATGAATCGAAGCAGTATTCAAGAAGTCGCAAAGAGACAAAATAATTCATCATTTTCTGCTCCTGCTAATTTTTACGAAAGCGAGGTGGGAGTTTAGATAGATGATGCTTCAAGTTTTGTGGCCTCAAATCACAGTTTGAATGGGGCGATAAAACTAAATTTTATCATGACAATATGGCTTCAACAGCATATTGACCCTGGAAATAGTTTGTGTCTTTTAAATTTTCGGGGAGTATTTTTAAGACACTTGCTTGGAATTTATAGATGAAGAATATTTACGTAGGAAACCTTGCTTACAACGTTACCGATGACGAATTACAACAAGCCTTTGCGGCTTTTGGAGAAGTAGCCAGGGCTAAAGTCATAATGGATCGAGATAGTGGCCGATCTAAAGGGTTCGGATTCGTAGAAATGCCCGATGATGGACAAGCGAAAGCAGCTATCGAGGGTTTGAATGAACAGCCCATAAATGGCAGAAATGTTAGGGTCAACGAAGCTCGTCCTCGAGAAGATCGCCCTAAAAGATAGTTTCTCCAGATTTTGCGAAAGTTATTTGTGAGAGCTTTGTGAGTAACTAGTTTTTAGAATTTTTTTGTTAAATGTTGTGGAGAGATTGTTATGGCATACAGCGACAAAGTTATTGATCATTATGAGAACCCTCGTAATGTAGGATCTTTCGATGATGATGCTAAAAATA
>MDTD01160857.1_pt1 | contig 66289 bp, 59 predicted proteins | sample 811221 | NCBI WGS metagenome assembly MDTD01 (sample SAMN05326646, study PRJNA326480) | marine metagenome | isolation source: seawater | place: Pacific Ocean: South West | collected 2011
AATTACTTCACAAAAGTGAGAAGCACCTCCATCATTTAAATCATCTCTATCAACAGATGTAATTACAACATGATTTAAATTAAGTTTTTTTACTGCAGATGCTACATTAAATGGTTCAAACTTATCCACTGTATTTGGTTTTCCAGTTGCAACATTACAAAAGGAACAACCTCTTGTGCATATATCTCCTAGTATCATGAATGTGGCATGTCCTTTTTTCCAGCATTCACCAATGTTAGGACATGATGCCTCCTCGCATACTGTATTGAGTTTTAAATTTCTCATTAAATTTTTTGTATCAATATATTCCTTACTAACCGGTGCTTTCACCCTAATCCAATTTGGTTTTCTTTTTATTGGATTATCAGGCAAATTTACTTTTTCAGGATGCCTAATTAATTTTTTATACGTTAAATTACTCATTTTAATTATATATGTAGTGTCTTATCAAAAGCATCCAATACTGATTCATGCATCATTTCTGATAATGTAGGGTGTGGAAAAATAGTGTGAAATAAATCTTCTTCAGTAGCTTCTATATTCTTAGCAATTGAATATCCTTGGATTAACTCAGTTACATCAGTACCAATCATATGAGCTCCTATCAATTCTCCTGTTAAAGAGTCAAATATAGTTTTAACGAAACCCTCCTCATCTCCTAAGGCTATTGCTTTCCCGTTTGCCTTAAAAGGAAACTTACCTACTTTAATATCAAATCCTTGATTTTTTGCTTCTGATTCAGTAAGACCAATACTTGCAATCTGAGGGATACTGTAGGTACAACCTGGAATACCTAATAAGTTTAAAGGATTAACATTTTTAAGATTAGCAATTTTTTCAACACAAATTATCGCTTCATGCATTGCCTTATGAGCCAACCAGGGTGGGCCTACCACATCACCTATAGCATATATGCCACTCTGACCAGTTCTATAATATTCATCTACCTCAATATGATTTTTATTAATTTTAATATTATTAAAATTTTCCAGCCCAATATCTTCAACATTACCTTGAATACCTACCGCTAAGATAACTTTTTCAAATTCTTTAATTATTTGTTTATCTTTTGATATAATATCAGCAGATATACAAGTTTTTTGGATATTTATACTTTCTACATTAGAGTTACAGATAATATCTATACCAGATTTTTTAAAAATTTTTTCAGCGAAATCAGAAATCTCTTCGTCTTCTACAGGAAGAATTCTATTTTGTAACTCAACAATAGTTACGTCAACATTGAATGCATTATAGAAAGTTGCAAACTCCACTCCTATTGCACCTGAACCAATAACAAGAATAGATGATGGTAACTTTTCAGGTATCATTGCATTTTTATAATTCCAAACATTAACTCCGTCAGATTTAATTTTATCTAAATCTCTAGATCTTGCACCTGTTGCTATAATGATATTTTCAGCACTTAAATTGATTGATGAATCATTTTGAAAAACTAATAAATTATTAGGACTAATTATTTTCCCATGACCTTTTATTAAATCTACTTTATTTTTTTTTAATAAATAATTTACACCATTTGTCAGTTTTTTTGAAACATCCCTGCTTCTTTTTATAATTTTTTTAATATCAAATTGAATATTATCAGCTGAAATGCCAAATTTTTCTACATTGTTTATTAAGTGGAAAACTTCTGCTGATTTTAGTAGGGCTTTGGTAGGAATGCATCCCCAGTTTAGACATATTCCTCCAACATTGTCTTTTTCTACACAAGCTACTTTTAACCCTAGTTGAGCAGCTCTAATGGCAGCAACATACCCTGCTGGTCCTCCTCCTAAAATTATCAAATCATATGTTTTTTTAACTGTCATAATTAACCAAAAATATTTTAAAGCATCATAGATACAGGATCTTCCATAAACTCTTTAAATTGAGTAAGAAATTTTGATCCTACTGCACCATCTACAACCCGATGATCACAAGAAAGTGTGCAAGTCATAACATTTGCTACAGATAGAGCACCACCTATAACAACAGCTCTTTGTTCCCCTTTTCCAACTGCTAGGATAGCTCCTTGGGGGGGGTTAATTACAGCTGAAAATTCTTTTATTCCATACATTCCCAAATTAGATATTGAAAAAGTACCACCTTTATACTCTTCCGGTTTAAGCTTATTATTATTAGCCTTAATAATTAGATCTTTCATCTCATTTGATATTTCAGCAAGGCCTTTATGATTTGCGTTTCTAATTACAGGTGTTATTAAACCGTCTTTTAACGCTACTGCAATTGATATATCAATATTTTTGTACTGGATTATTGATTTTTCTGACCAACTAGAATTTGTTTCAGGAACCTTTGATAAAGATTGAGCTACTGCGCTAATGACAAAATCATTAATTGATAATTTAAATTTTCCATCTTTAGATCTATTATTTAATTCTTTACGCAATGATAATAAATCATCAATTATACAATCCACAGTTAGATAAAAATGTGGAACCTCCTGCTTTGATTGTGTTAACCTTTGCGCTATTATTTTACGCATATTAGAATTTGGAATTTCAGTATAATCATCAGAATTATTTATAAAATCTTCACTAATATTTTTAACTTGATTACTGTTATCTGATTTATCAATATAAGCAAGGATATCATTTTTTACTATTCTACCTTTTGGGCCAGAACCAGTAATAATGTTTAAATCTAAATTTGCTTGAGATGCCATTCTTCTAGCCAAAGGGCTAGCAATTACTTTCTTTAAACCTTGATCTATTTTAACTACTTTTGCAGGTAATACCTTATCAATATTATTATTTATAGATGAGGTTTTTTCTAATTTAGAATTCTTATTCTCTATACTTTCTTCTGATTTGCTTTTCTGTTCCTCTATTGTTTTTTTAGAAATATTTTGCTCTTCAGAATTACTAATATCAAATTTATCAATTGATTTTTCATCTTCTCCCTCTTCCAGCATTAATGCAATAACTTTGTTAACAGGTACCGATTGAGAACCTTCAGAAACCAAAATTTTACTAAATATACCGTCTTCTACCGCTTCTACTTCCATAGTAGCTTTATCAGTTTCAACCTCAGCTATTATATCACCAGCAAGTATTTTATCACCTTCTTTTACTAACCATTTAGATAAAGAACCCTCTTCCATTGTAGGCGATAAAGCGGGCATTTTAATTGATATAGGCATATGAAACTCCTGTAATTAAATATAGCTTACTGCTTTTACAGCTTTAACAATTTCATCAACACATGGTAATGCTAACTTTTCAAGGTTTGCTGCATATGGCATTGGAACATTTTTACCAGTTACTCTTATAACAGGTGCGTCTAAATCATCAAAACCTCTCTCCATAATTAAAGCTGATATTTCAGACGCAATACCACAAATTGACCAACCTTCTTCAACTACTACCACTCTATTAGTTTTTTTCAATGAATCTAGTACTGTTTCTTCATCAAGTGGGCTTAATGTACGAAGATCAATTACTTCACAATTAACACCATGATTTTGCAAAAGATAATCAGCTGCCTCAATTGCAAATTTCACTGATATTGAGTAAGCAATAATAGTAACATCATTACCCTCTACTATTTTTTTGGCTTTACCGATTGGGATATAAGTTTCTTTATCTTCTTGGATACTAAATTTTTCCCCATAGAGCAACTCATTCTCTAAAAATACAATTGGGTTTGGATCTAATATTGATGATTTAAGTAAACCTTTTGCATCTGAGGCAGAATATGGAGCAACAACTTTTAACCCTGGGATTTGAGAGTACCATGATGCATAATTTTGTGAATGCTGAGCAGCAACTCTTGATGCGGCACCATTTGGGCCTCTAAAAACTATGGGAACAGATACACTTCCACCTGACATATAGAGAGTTTTTGCAGCAGAATTTACAATGTGATCAATTGCTTGCATAGCAAAGTTAAAAGTCATAAATTCTACTATGGGTTTCAATCCTCTAAAAGCTGCACCAACACCTATACCTGCAAATCCATGTTCAGTAATTGGTGTATCAATCACTCTTTTAGATCCAAATTCATCTAATAAACCTTGACTTACTTTATAAGCACCTTGATATTCTGCTACCTCCTCTCCCATTAGGAATACTCTATCATCTTTTCTCATTTCTTCAGCAATAGCATCCCTTAATGCTTCTCTAACTGAAATAAAATTTTCAGTTTTTTGAGGTTCACTATAGTTTGCAAAATCATTTTCATTTTGGGACGGTTTATAAGTAACATTATTATCTTCAGGTGAGATATTATTTTTTTTCTCTTGTGTTTGATTGTTACTATCTTCGATATTATTAGTTAAATGAGCTATTACAGAATTAACTGAGACATTTTGAGATCCTCCAGGAACTAATATTTTTGATAAGATACCTTCATCTACAGCTTCAATTTCCATAGTTGCTTTATCAGTTTCAATTTCTGCAATTATATCACCAGCTTTAATATTATCGCCCTCAGAAACTAACCATTTAGATAATGTTCCCTCTTCCATTGTAGGGGATAGAGCCGGCATCAAAATTTCTATAGTCAAAAAAATATCTTTCTTAAAATAACATTAAACTTCTATTAAAATATCTTTATATAATTCTTCAGATTCTGGTTCTGAACTCTCTTCAGCAAAAAGAGCAGCATCAGCAATTATCTTTTTAATTTCTTTATCTATATCTTTTAATTCACCCTCTGATGTAAGCTTATTATCGATTAAATAATCACTAAAAGATTGAATAGGATCACTATCTGATCTTATTTTTTTAACCTCTTCTCTTGATCTGTATTTAGCTGGATCTGACATTGAATGACCTCTATACCTATATGTCATTGCTTCTATAATATAAGGGCCTTTTCCTGACTTAACATGTTTCACAGCTTTTTGAATAGCTTTTTTTACATCTAATACACTCATACCATCTACCTTAGAACCAGGAATACCAAATGCTTCACCTCTCTTAAAAAGCTGTTTTTGTTTAGTTGAACGTGATACTGAGGTACCCATTGCATATTGATTATTTTCAATAATATAGATAACTGGCAAGGACCATAAAGCTGCCATATTATAAGACTCGTGAACTTGACCTTGGTTTGCAGAACCATCACCAAAATATGCCAATGTTACTTGATCATTAGATAAATATTTATTGGCAAATGCAATACCAGTTCCTAAGGTTGTAGAAGCGCCAACAATTCCGTGTCCACCATAAAAATTTTTATCTTTAGCAAACATGTGCATTGAACCACCTTTACCTTTAGAACAACCAGACGCTTTACCTGCTAATTCTGCCATAACATATTTTGGGTGAACACCAGCAACAAGCATATGACCATGGTCTCTATAAAGTGTGATTACTGCATCATCTTGAGATATAGCTGACTGAGCACCAACAACAACAGCCTCTTGTCCAATATAAAGGTGACAGAAACCACCTATAAGCCCCATTCCATACATTTGGCCCGCTTTTTCCTCAAAACGGCGAATAAGTTGCATAAAATAATAGTAATCTAATTTATTATTATTTTTAACAGATAGACCCTTAGAAATATCAACCATATGAATGTTTACTTTTTTTGATCATATAAACATTGATATAATTACATATGTTAATTCTTCAATAAAGAATAGAATAAAAAAAAAAGGGTTTATAATTAATAATTACTTATTTTTGAGAGTTTTATAGCTAGTTTTTAGTTAAAATTAGGGATTATCAATTTTCTGAACGTATCAAAAAGTCGCTAGGATGAGTAAAACCTAGTTTTTTTCTTGCTTGCTCTTCCAAAAGGTCTAAGTCTAAACTTGAATACCTTAAACCCTGTGAAATTTTTTCACTTTCTAATCTCTGATTTCTAAGCAATATTAGTTCATTTTCAGCTATTTTATTCATCTGAGTAAGGGAAAACCAGGCAATAAGCCCTCTCTTACCTTCAACAAAACTGACACCAAAATAAATTATTACCAAAATCAAAAGAAATGGTGCAAATGCGGCTCTAGTTCTTCTTCTAATTTCAAAAAAAATAGTCATTTCCAGAATTGAATCATAAATTGTATGTTTACGTCAAATAATCAATTTATATATATATGCATTGTTAGAGACTGTTGCATATAAGACTCAAAAAAAATTTAGAATGGAAATTTACTCATCACCCCTGTAAAACCTAGCTCTTCTTCAATCCTTATTAATTGGTTATATTTCGATGTCCTGTCTGATCTTGCCATCGAACCAGTTTTAATTTGCTCTGATTTACTGCCTACAGCAATATCCGCTATTACCTCATCCTCAGTCTCTCCAGATCTATGAGAAATAATAGTTTTAAATCCATTTTTTTGAGCAAAAGAAATAGTTTCTAATGTTTCAGATAGAGTGCCAATTTGATTAGGCTTTATAAGAATAGCATTACCTACATTTTGCTCGATACCTTTTTTTAAACGTTCAACATTAGTCACAAACAAATCATCACCTACTAATTGAACTTTATCTCCAAATGCTTCATTTAATTCTCTCCAACCCTCCCAATCATCTTCGCTCATTCCATCTTCTATAGATATAACAGGATAGTTATTAATTATTTTTTCATAAAAATTAATCATCTCTTCTCTATCCCTCGTTACGCCCTCACCTTTAAAAATATACTTTCCATCTTTAAAAAATTCAGTTGATGCTATATCTAGAGCAATTGATATATCCTTTCCAGGTGCATAGTTAGAGTCATTAATGGCTTTTAGTAATAAGTCTAAAGCCTCATTTGTATTTGATAGATATGGAGCAAAACCTCCTTCATCCCCAATATTAGTATTTAGTCCTAATTTAATTAAATTCTTTTTCAATGATTGAATAACGTTGTATCCCATTTCTAATGTATCAATAAATGAATTTTTATTTTTTGGAATAATCATGAACTCTTGTATATCTATTGGATTATCTGCATGAGCACCACCATTTAAAATATTCATCATAGGAACTGGAAGGGAGTTTACCGAAGGACCACCAATATATCTATAAAGAGATAAATCAAGCTCTGTTGCGCTGGCTTTAGCTATAGCAAGAGATACTGCTAGAATAGAATTTGCCCCAAGATTACTCTTATTAGAACTCCCATCAATCTCTATCATAGTATTATCTATTAATTTTTGCTCTTGGGATTCTAGTCCAGATAAAACATCAAAAATTTCATTATTTACTGAATCAACAGCTTGCCTGACACCCAATCCACCAAAACGCTTTTCGTTATCTCTTTTTTCACTAGCCTCATATGCTCCGGTTGATGCTCCTGATGGTACAGAGGCTCTACCTGATGCGCCAGATTCTAGGATAACATCAACTTCAATAGTAGGCTTACCCCTACTATCCAAAATTTCTCTACCTATTATGTTATTAATCGCTGACAATTTTTACCTTAAAAAATTAAAAATATAATTAAAATTTATTTTTTTTTGCTAATATATCAAATTCTATTAAATTTTCTATTAGATTATACATTTCATCCAATGGAACCATATTAGGTCCATCTGAAGGTGCATTATCAGGATCATCATGAGTCTCAATAAAAAGGGCAGCTATTCCGATTGATACTGCTGCTTTTGATAATGTAGAGATAAACTCTCTTTGACCGCCTGATGAATCACCTTTTCCACCAGGCTGTTGAACCGAATGAGTTGCATCAAAAACAACAGGAAAACCAAATGATTTTAAAATTGGAAGAGATTTGAAGTCACTAATAAGGTTATTATATCCAAATGAAGTGCCCCTTTCTGTTACTAAAATATTTTTATTCCCAGTATCAGAAATTTTTTCGATTACATTCTTCATATCCCATGGAGCTAAAAATTGACCTTTTTTTACATTAACAATTTTATTTGTTCTTGCTGCAGCTATAAGTAAATCTGTTTGCCTACAAAGGAATGCAGGGATTTGAATTATATCAACAACTTCAGAAATTCTATTGCATTGTTCAGGAAGGTGAACATCAGTTATTATTGGACATTGTAATTTAATTTTAATTTCTTTAAATGTTTCAATTGCTGCGTCAATTCCAATTCCTCTCGCTTTAGTAATACTTGTTCTATTTGCTTTGTCAAAAGATGTTTTAAATATAAAATTAATTTTAAGCTTAGTAGTGATGTTTTTTAATTTAGTAGCAATTTTAATTGCATGTTCCTCTGACTCTAAGGCACAAGGTCCAGCAATTAAAGTTAGTGGAAGATCATTAGATATACTAATTGTTTCATTGAGAGTAATTGTTTTATTTTGGATATTCATTATACAAGCCTAGATTGTTTAACAGATGCAGCAATGAATGATTTAAATAAAGGATGAGGATTTAATGGTTTGGATTTTAGTTCTGGATGAAATTGCACACCTATAAACCATGGATGACCAGATAATTCAACTATCTCCGGTAATGAACCATCAGGTGAAATACCTGAAAAAATCATACCAACATCCTCTAATTTTTTTTGATAATTTATATTCACCTCATACCTGTGCCGATGACGTTCATTTATGAAATCCTTTTGATATATTTTACTAACCTTTGAACCTTTTTTTAATTTACAGTTATAGGAGCCAAGTCTCATAGTGCCTCCTAAATCACCACCTTCTTTTCTTTTTTCTTTAATATTGTCTTTAACCCATTCAGTTAATAGACCGATAATTGATTCCTTATTTTTACCAAATTCAGATGAAGTTGCATTAGCTAAACCAAGCAAGCTTCTAGCAGCTTCTATTACAGCCATTTGCATACCAAAACAAATTCCAAAGAATGGGATTTTTCTCTCTCTTGAGAAAGTAATTGTATTTATCATTCCTTCTGCACCTCTATTTCCAAATGCACCTGGAACAAGTATACCATGAATGCCTTCTAAATTAGATGAAGGATTTGTTTTTTCAAAAATTTCAGAATCGATCCAAACTATTTCAACCTTTACATTATTTGCTAAACCACCATGTGTAAGAGCTTCTACTAGAGATTTATATGCATCCTCTAAAGATGTATATTTACCTACTACTGCAATTTTAACTTTTCCTTCAGGATTATTTATTCTATTACTAATTTTATACCATGGAGAAAGATCTATTTTATTTTTATCATGTAATTCAAAAACTTTTAAAATCTCATGATCAAGACCTTCTTCATGGTATGAAATAGGAACATCATATATAGAATTTACATCTAGTGCAGGAATTATTGCTTTATCGGTTAAATTACAAAATAAAGCTATTTTTTTTCTCTCATCTTTTCCAATATCTTTTTCGGTTCTAATCAAAAGAATATCTGGCTGTATACCTATTGAGCGTAATTCTTTGACAGAATGTTGGGTAGGTTTTGTTTTTAGCTCGCCTGAAGCTTTCACAAAAGGCATAAGTGTAAGGTGCATAAAACAATATTTATCTCTGCCTAAATCATTTGCAAGCTGTCTTATTGACTCAAAGAACGGCAGACCTTCAATATCACCCACTGTCCCACCAATTTCTACTAAAATAAAATCATGGCTTTCTGTATCGTGTAAAACAAACTCTTTTATTGCATCAGTAATATGGGGAATTACTTGAACTGTTGCGCCCAAATATTCTCCTTTTCGTTCTTTAGAAATAACATTTTGATAAATTTTTCCAGCAGTAATATTATCCGATATTTTTGCAGAAACGCCTGTAAAGCGTTCATAATGACCTAAATCCAAGTCTGTTTCAGCACCATCATCAGTTACAAAAACTTCTCCATGCTGATAAGGACTCATAGTCCCTGGATCAACGTTTATATATGGGTCAAGTTTTCTTAACCTTACGGAGTATCCTCTTGCTTGAAGAAGAGCACCTAAACAAGCAGAAGCTAGTCCCTTTCCTAAAGATGAAACCACACCGCCAGTAACAAAAATAAATCGCGTCATGGACCCCGGTCATACAATAAAAATTGCGATGCGGAAAGCAAAAAATAAAAAATTAAATAACTGTTTGTTATTTCAATCATTTATTGGAACTGACGGCGAGGATTTTTTATCAATTTTATCAGAATTTTCCTGAATAATTGGTTCCTCATCATCAAATATGGAACGATTTTTATTATCTCCAGAAGCCAAAAGAGCTAATACTATACTGGTAGCAATAAAAGCTGTTGCAAGCACGGCGGTTGTTCTGGTAAGCGCACTGGCTGCTCCACGTCCAGACATAATCCCTCCACCAGGATTCCCACCTATACCAAGTGCCCCTCCCTCGCTTCTCTGAAGCAATACAACACCCACAAGGGCAACGGCTATTACTATATGTAAAATTAGCACTAAAGTAATCATGAATAATTTGTTACCAGTTCTTGGGCAAAAATTCTAGAAAATAAATTAAAAAATTAATTTAAATTTCTGCAGACTCAATTATTTTAATAAAATCTGCTTTTTTTAGACTTGCACCCCCTACAAGTGCCCCATCTACTCCATTTATTGAAAAAATATCTGATACATTTTCGGTATTTACAGAACCACCGTATAATACTTTTATATCCTTATTATTGCCTTCAGTATCCAATTTTTCTCTAATTTTGCTATGGATTGACATAATTTCATCTCTTGTTGGAATTTTTCCTGAACCTATAGCCCATATTGGCTCATATGCTATAATTTTTTGGTCAAATTCAAGTTTATTAATTCCCGACTCATCAATTTGACGAATTACAGCTTCTGATGCTAAACCTGATTTTCTCTCAACAAAACTCTCTCCTACACATAGAATTGGTATTATTTTTGACCTATTAATGGAATTTAGCTTTTCAAAAATTAGTTTATTATCTTCAAAATGATTTGCCCTTCGCTCTGAATGACCAATTATTGCGTATTCACACCCAATATCCTCAAACATTTTATAACTCAAATCACCAGTATATGGCCCAATTTCAGCATGATGACAATCTTGTGATCCAATAGAAACAATAGAATTGGAAAAAATAATTAAAGCATCTCTTATTATCAAAGACGGGGGACAAATAACAATTTTAGAGGATACCTTCATTTCATTTATACTTTGATTTATGCTTTTCAGTAGCTCAATGCCTTGAAATATTGAGGGATTCATCTTCCAATTAGCTACTATAATTTTGTGATTTTTCATATTTTAACTTTATACCTAAAAATAATATATTTAAAGTATTTCTAATAAACCTTGTCGAATAATAGTCATGCTTGTTATAAGACAGTATATAAATAATTTTTAGGAAATTATGAACTGAAAGAATACAATGTTAAATTCTATGCGAAAAGGTATTAGCTCCTGGTTTATTAAAATTTTATTAGCACTTCTGATAGTTAGTTTTGGTTTGTGGGGTATAGGTGATATTTTTATTTCAGGAGGAAATAAATCTTTATTAGCTAAAGTTGGTAAATACGATATTAATCAAAGAGATTTTCTAAAAGAATATTCAATAAATCTCGATAATTTATCTCAACAACTCGGTAGAAAAATACAACCAGATGAGGCAAATAGTTATGGCCTAGTAAATCAAACTCTTGGAACGATGATAACAGATCTAATGTACAAACAAATAACTGATAATTATGGTATGGATATAAATAATTCGACAGTAAAAAAAGAAATTATTTCTATTCCTAGCTTTCAAGATTCAAGTGGTTCTTTTAATAAATTTGCATTTGAAAGGTATTTAAATATAACCGGACAAACTGAAGAAGAAGTAATAACTAAGATAAAAAATGATATTGCAAAAAGACAAATTTTCCGATCAGTTTCCTCTGGTTTTTCAACCCCTAATGATATTGTAAAAAGAATTTATAAATTTCGAGAAGAGAAAAGACAAATTAGTTACATAGAATTAAGTAATAAAATATATAATATAAAAAATATTGATGATTCGGATTTAATTTCTTTTTACGAAAAAAATAAAAAATCCTTCTTATCACCCGAATTTAGAAGCTTCTCCTACATAAATATTTCCCCTAAAATTTTATCTAAAGATATAAAAGTTTCTAAAGATTTAATTTTAGAAAAATATAATCAAGATAAAAGTCTTTACTTTAAACCAGAGGAAAGGTCAATTATTCAAATTATTGCTAACTCTAAGGAAGATATCTTGGATGTATATGAAATAATTAATAGTAAAGAAATAAATAATTACACACAAATAAAAAATCTAAATCTACCTAACATAAGTTACAATCAATTAGAAAATATAAGCTGGAATGAGTTACCAAAAGAATTAGCAGATTTTATTTTTAACTTAAATACTAATCAATGGAGTCAACCATACAAAAGTAGCCTTGGTTGGCACCTTATATATACATCTAAATTAAACCCTGAAGGTATAATCCCATTAGACAAAGTTAGTAATAAAATAAAAAATGAAATACAATTAGACAAGGCCTATGATGCTATTTATCAAATTTCGAATCAATTAGAGGATCAATTAGCTTCTGGTAAAAATCTAAAGGAAGCAAGTAACATAGTTGGTTTAAAAATTACTGATATTCCTCTAGTTGAAAATAAAACTGACTCAAAATTTTTAAATAACCTATCAATTACAGAAAAAAATAAATTAATTTCGAGTGTTTTTAATTCAATTGAAATAAAAAATTCAGATTCTTTTGACACAGAAGAAGGTGGATTGATTTACTATACTGTAAATAAAATTAAACCAGTTGAAACTAAATCATTCAAAGATGCAAAAAATGAAGTTCTAAAAGAATGGAAATTTAAAGAGCAAAATAAATTTTTAAAGATAGATGGGGATAAATACTTTAACAAGATTAATAACGGGTTTACGTTAGAAAAATTGTCTGAAGATTTAAATATTAAGATAAATTATTTTGATGATTTAAAAAGAACTGATACAAATAAGGAGGACGCCTTAACTAATGATATTATTGAAAAAATATTTCTTAGTGAAAAAAATCAGTATATCTCATCTTTTAATAAAATAGATGGTAAATTTTTAATTTTAAAAGTTACTGATATCAAATCACCTATTAATAATCAAATTAATGACGAATATATGAGAATAAGACAATCACTTGATGCTTCATATTCAAATGATTTAATTGTTTTGCTCAATAAATCACTAAGAGAGAAAATAAACATCCAAATTTATAATAATAATATTGAAAAAATTAATTTTAGTGGATTAATTAATTAATTTTTTTTTTCAATTATTGAAGAAACACTATCTAAAATAATGCCTTTTTTTTTAGCTATTGGATACCATTCTGCTAATGCATCAATGGTCCATTTTTGAAGGTGTCCTATTACCACTACGTAACCTTTAGTTTTTGAAATTTTTTCTGCCTTTTTTAATTGACTTAAAACATAATCTTTATCGTGAATATTATCAATAAATACATCCCTACTTAGAGTTGGAATGTTATATTCATTAGATATTTTTGCAGCAAGTGAATTACTCGTAGTTTTTGAGTCAACAAATATAATATCTCTTGATTTAATTATTTCAAAAAAATTTTTAATTGATTTAGAGTCTGACGTAAACTTACTTCCCATATGGTTATTGATCCCTACATATTTGTCAAATTTTGACAAATTTTTATCTATATTTAATTTTAATTGTTCTACACTATGACTTGTTAGAAGAGCATTAGGACCAGGGTCAATAGATATATTTTCTGGCTCCATTGGCATATGAACTAAAATATCATAACCTGAATCATTTACAAGATTAACTTGATAATCTAAGTTATTTGAATAAGGTAAAAAAGCAATTGTAAGATTTTTTAATTTTAGACTAAGTAAATCATTTAATTTATTTATATTCATTCCAGCATCATCAATTATTATTACTATAGAATTCGAAATACCATATTGTTTATTTATATTAGATTCATCTAACTTATTTTTCGATTTATTTTTTAATTGCGAATTATCTTTTAATTCTAATTTATTTTTTTGTTTAATATATCTTTCAATAATTAATTTTTTTTCAGACTTATCAAGTTTTTTATTATTTTTATATTCTGCCATTTTTTGATTATTTGTTGATTTATTCTTACTTTCATCAACATTATCAAGAAATATACTTGATAGATAAGTTGCAAATATTAGAATAATTCCTAAAATTAAAAATAAGTAAATATTTTTTTTAATTTTGGATTTCTTAATAATTTTTACCATAATTGTGTTTTAACTTTTTAGTTTTTTGTGGTAGAAAAATATTTATTAAATAATTAAATTACCATAAAATAAATGAATAATATTAAAAAATATATATCGGATTTAACCAATAATAAAGATTTGTCTCAAATAGATTCTATTGATGCCTTTAGTATAATAATGACAGGCAATGCAACTAATTCACAAATTGGAGCTTTTTTAGCCTCTTTAAAATCTAAAGGTGAAAATATAGACGAGATACTTGGTGGTGCAATTGTCCTAAGAAATAATATGGAAAAAATTGAAGCTAAACCTGAAACTTTAGATATTGTTGGTACTGGGGGGGACTCAAAGGGAACATATAATATATCAACAACTTGCGCAATAATTACTGCTGCTTGCGGTATACCAGTTGCAAAACATGGAAATAAAGCGGTATCTTCAACTTCAGGTTCAGCAGATATTTTAAATCAATTAGGAGTTAATATAAATATAAGTGTTAAAAAAGTTAAACAATGTTTAGATAAAATAAATATAGCTTTCCTGAATGCACCTAATCACCATCCAACTATGAAAAATGTAGCTCCAGTTAGGTCAGAATTAGGAATTAGAACGATATTTAATATTCTTGGCCCCTTGGCAAACCCAGCAATGGTTAAATATCAATTAACTGGTGTATATTCAAAGGACTGGGTTAATCCAATCGCAAATGTTCTCTATAAATTAAACTTTAAGAACGCTTGGGTTGTCTATGGAATGGATGGGATGGATGAAATCACTACTACAGACTCTACATATATAAATGAATTAAAAAATGGAGAAATAAAAGAATTTTATATTAAACCTGAAGATTTTGGAATACCAAGATGCAAACCATCTCATTTAATAGGGGGAGACCCGTCGGATAATGCTAAATCTTTACTTGAACTTCTTAAAGGAGTACGTTCACCATATAGAGATATTGTTCTATTGAATACCGCAGCCTCACTTAAGATATGTGGTAAGGTTAAAAGTATTTCAGAAGGAATTAAAATTGCAGAAGATGTTATTGACAGCGGCAAGGCTTTATCTTGCCTCGAAAAGTTGATTGATTTTACTAATAATTAAATTATGAAAAATATACTTGAAGATATATGTAATTATAAAAAATTATTTGTTAAACAAAGAAAAAAATTATTATCACTTTCAGAAATAGAAAAAAATTGTAAAATTATTGATAAGCCAAGAGGTTTTCATAATGCTTTAAAAAACTCTTTAGGAATGAAATTTAAATTAATTGCTGAAGTTAAAAAGGCTTCACCATCTGCTGGTTTATTATTTGATACTTATAAACCAGGGAATATTGCAAAAATATATCAAAAAATGGGTGCTAGTTGTATATCAATATTAACAGATGAGATGTATTTTAAAGGACATGACGATGATCTTAAAGAAGTTAGGAAATGTATAAAACTACCTTGTCTTAGAAAAGATTTTATAATCGATCCTTATCAAGTTTTTGAGTCAAAATTAATAGGAGCTGATGCAATATTACTTATTATGGCAGCATTAGAAGATAACCTAGCAAGAGAAATAGAGGAAATAGCAATTAAATTAGATCTAGATATACTCATAGAAGTACATGATGAAAATGAATTACAACGAGCTCTAAAATTGAAAAGTAAACTTATAGGTATAAATAATAGAAATTTAAAAACACTTCAAACAGATACGTCAACAACAAAGAAACTAGTGCCTCTAATACCAAAAGATTATACAATTGTAAGTGAAAGTGGTCTCAAAAGAAATAGCGATTTAGATGAATTATATGAAATTGGAGTTAAATGTTTTTTAATAGGTGAATCGTTATTAAAAAGTGATAGTATTGCCGATGCAACAAAAAACATTTTATATAGCTAGATGACAAAAAATCTTTCACATATTGATAAAAATGGTGAAATCAATATCGTTGATATTTCAAAAAAAACTAAATCTCGGAGATTGGCTAAAGCCTATGGTGAAATAATTGTATCAAAAAAAACTATAGATTTAATTAACGATAAAACTATACCTAAAGGTAATGTTTTTTCTGTTGCAAAAATTGCTGGCATAATGGCTGCCAAAAAAACATGGGAATCTATTCCTCTTTGTCATCAAATTAACTTAACAAATATAGAAATTAATATATCTATAAATAAAAAAGCAAATCATATAAATATTACATCTATCTGTGAAGCTGAAAACAGTACAGGCGTAGAAATGGAAGCTCTAACAGCTGTTAGCACAGCTGCACTTACAATATATGATATGTGCAAAGCAGTTGATAAAAAAATGATTATAAATAATATAAGACTATTAAAAAAAACAGGTGGCAAATCTTCACTCTAATAGAAAAAATGATTACAGTTAAAAGTGCAATAAAAAAAATACAATCCAATACTAAAGTTATTTTGGATGAAGTAATTCATATAAAAGAAAGTTCAGATAGAACCCTTTCTCATAATTACAATTCCTCTTTTTCAAATCCTCCCTTCAATGTTTCTTCAATGGATGGTTATGCATGTAAACTGAAGGATTTAAAAACATTACCTATAAAATTAAATTTAATAGGAATATCTTCAGCTGGGAAAAATTTTAATGGAAAAATAAAAAAAAACGAAACAGTAAGAGTTTTGACGGGTGCAAAAATTCCTGAGGGGAGTGATATAGTTATAATTCAAGAAAATACCTCTAATAAAACAAAAAAATCTATAACAGTGAATAAAATAAATAAAAATTCTTTTATAAGAAAAAAAGGAATGGACTTCAAAAATAATGATAATTGGGCTAAGCCTGGTTTTCCAATAAAAATAAAAGATATAGCTCTTGGATGTGCTATGAACATAGAAAAAATTAAAGTAAAAAAGAAACCTAAGGTAGCTATTTTATCTACTGGTGATGAACTTGTTAATATTGGAAAAAAAACCAAGGATTTTCAAATAATTTCTTCAAGCTCAATAGCTTTGAAAACTTTAATTGAAAGCTTTGGAGCTAATGTAACAGATTTAGGAATATGTAAGGATAATAAACTACTGATAAAGAATAAAATTAAAAATATTAAAAATTTTGACCTATTGGTAACAATTGGAGGTGCTTCAGTTGGGGATAAAGATCTAGTTAAGTCTTCTTTACTTGAGAAAGGTTTCAATCTAATTTTCTGGAGAATTGCAATGAGACCTGGTAAACCGGTTTTTTTTGGATTATTAAATAAAGTACCCATTATCGGACTTCCGGGAAATCCAGTTTCAAGCTATATATGTTCATTAATTTTTGTAAAAGCTGCTATACATAAGATGCTAGATAGAAAAGATAAAATAATCAATGAAAGTATAGGCATACTAGGTTCAGATCTTAAAGAAAATGACGAAAGAGAAGATTATATAAGAGCTAAGATAAAAATAAGTAAAGATAACGAAAGAATTATTTACCCTCATAAAATTCAGGATTCTTCTATGTTATCTATATTAGCTAAAGCAGATTGTATAATTAGAAGACCACCAAATTCTAAAAAAGTTAATGCTGGCTCTAAGGTGAGTTATATTGAATTAAAATAAATATAAATTTTTATAATTTATTATTTACATTCAAAGAGAACAATGATAGAACATTCAAATGTTCTATTTTTGTTCGGATAATTATGCTTACTAAAAAACAATCAGAGATACTATTATATATATCAAAAGTATTAGAAGAGAAAGGTGTTTCACCATCTTTTGAAGAGATGAAGCTAGCTCTTAATTTAAAATCCAAATCTGGTATTCATAGACTAATATCAGGCTTAGAGGAAAGAGGTTTTATTAGAAGATTGCCTCACAAAGCAAGAGCATTAGAAGTAGTTAAATTGCCTAATAATTTAGATAATCATAAAACTAAATATTTCTCTACAGATTTGATATCAATACCTTTTGTAGGAAAAATAGCAGCTGGAACAGCAATTGAAGCTATAAATAATGATACTGAAGTAATTGATATACCAAAAACTATGATTAACCCAAGATTTCAGTATTTTGCATTAAGAGTTGAAGGTGATTCTATGGTTGACTTAGGGATACTAGATAACGATATAGCAATAATTAAATCAGTTAATTTTGCAAATAATGGTTCAGTTGTTGTAGCACTAATAGATGATCATGAGACAACATTAAAAAAATTTAAATCTGACGAAAAATCTGTAACACTCGAACCTGCAAATGAAAACTATGAAATAAAAGTATTTGCCCCCAATAGAGTAAAAATACAGGGAATATTAGCAGCAATATATAGACTATATATATAAATACGTATAGAAAATATATAGCTTAATTTTTATATGTATTTGATATGTCTGAAGTAAGAACTCGATTTGCCCCGTCACCAACTGGAACCTTGCACATAGGTGGGGCTAGGACTGCTCTTTTTAATTGGCTTTACGCCATGAATAAAAATGGTAAGTTTTACCTTAGAATTGAAGATACAGATAAATTACGTTCAACAACAGAGGCTATAAACGCAATATTTGATGGACTTAAATGGTTGGAATTAAATTGGGAAAAACAAGTTATTTTTCAATCACAAAATATAAATAGATATAAACAAATTATTGATTACCTTCTTGAAATTAATTGTGCATATTACTGCTATGCTAGTGAAATTGAATTACAAAGAATGAAAAAAGAATCTAGAGAAAAGGGTTTAATTAAATCATATAATGGTTTATGGAGAGATAGGATACCAAAAGCAGAAGATAAGAAAATCAAACCAGTTGTTAGATTTAAATCTCCTCAAGTTGGCCAAACAATTTTAAACGATCTTGTGCAAGGAAAAGTAGTAGTTAATAATAACCAACTTGATGACATGATACTTTTAAGGTCTGACGGAACTCCCACTTATACTTTATCAGTTGTTGTTGATGATTACGATATGAATATTTCTCATATAATTAGAGGTGATGATCACCTTAATAATGCTATTAGACAAATAAACATATTTAGATCTCTAGGATGGAAAGTACCTAATTTTGCACATATTCCACTTATACATGATTCAGATGGAAAAAAACTCTCTAAAAGAAATAATGCTGTAGGAGTAGATGAATATAAGAATATGGGAATATTACCTCAAGCTATGAAAAATTATCTTTTACGCCTGGGGTGGTCAAATGGCGATGATGAAATTATATCAGAAAATGATGCAATAAATATTTTTTCAATTGAAAATATCAGAAAAGCACCCTCAAGGTTTGATTTAAAAAAATTAAAAAATATAAATAGTTATTATTTAAAAAATACTCCACAAGATAAAATATTAAGCTGTATTTATAATTTGCTTGAAAAGAAATATGGAGAAAAAATAATTAAAGATAACTTATTTAAATTAGAGTATTTATTGAGTGATATAATTGAAAGACATGATAATATAAATGATATATTTTATAATTCAAAATTTATTTTTAATAAAATTATAAATTTAAATAATGATACAATAAAAATAATTAAAAATTCAAATAAAAAAAATATAATTAATTACATAATACAACTTAAAGAGATTAATGATTGGAATGTTAACAATATAGAAAATTCTGCTAAATCATTTGCTAAAAATAATTCTTTGAGTTTAAAGGATATAGCCATGCCCTTAAGGGCATGCATTACAGGAAGTAAAAATTCACCTAATATCTTTAAAATTATGTTTATTCTTGGTCAAAAAGATACTATAAAACGTATAGAAAAATATTATTTGTAAAATAATTCAATATTTACAGATACTTATATAATTTTGTAGATATATTATTTAAAAGAAAGATATCAAAATATATATTTAGATGGAAATAAAATATAATAAAAAAAATTTATGGGGAAATTAATTATGTCTGAGAAAAAAAGTTCTAAAGAAAATAATGTTAGTGCTGAACTTTCTGGTGACGGTTTTAGTATAAAACTTCCATTAGTAAAGGGTTCATTAGGGCCAGATGTAATTGATATTAGGTCTTTATATAAAGATACAGGAAAATTCACATTTGACTCAGGTTTTACATCAACAGCAAGTTGCGAGTCACAAATAACTTTTATAGATGGTGACGAGGGGGTTCTCCTCCATAGAGGATATAGTATTGAAGAATTAGCTGAAAATGGAGACTATCTAGAGGTATGTTATTTATTGTTAAATGGAGAACTACCACAAAAAAATGAATTAGATAGTTTCAAAAAAACTATTACATACCATACAATGATTCATGACCAAATGACTGATTTCTTCAAGGGTTTTAGGAGAGCCGCACACCCTATGGCTGTTATGTGTGGTGTTGTTGGAGCATTATCTGCTTTTTACCATGATAGTCTTGATATAGATGATCCTCAGCACCGTGTAATATCGGCTAACAGATTAGTTGCTAAAATGCCTACCATCTCTGCGATGGCATATAAATTTTCTGTGGGACAACCATTTATTTACCCAAGCAATAAACTTGATTATGTCTCAAATTTTCTTCATATGATGTTTTCAGTACCTGGTGAAGACTTTGAACAAAATGATATACTAACTAAAGCTATGTCAAGAATATTTATTTTGCATGCTGATCATGAGCAAAATGCATCAACATCAACAGTAAGATTAGCGGGATCATCTGGCGCAAACCCATTTGCATGTATTGCAGCAGGTATAGCTAGCTTGTGGGGGCCGGCTCATGGTGGAGCCAATGAAGCAGTTTTAAAAATGCTAAATGAAATAGGTTCTGTTGAAAATATAAAAGAATATATAAATAAAGCTAAAGATAAAAATGATCCATTTAGGTTAATGGGTTTTGGACATAGAGTTTATAAAAATTATGACCCTAGAGCTGCAGCCCTTAAAGCAAGTGCTCATGAAGTATTAAACTCTCTAGGAGTTGAGAATGAACCATTTTTAGAATTAGCACTTAAGTTAGAGGAAATAGCTTTAAATGATAGTTATTTCCAAGATAGAAAATTATTCCCTAACGTCGACTTCTATTCAGGAATTATACTTAAAGCAATGGGTTTTCCAAGCAGTATGTTTACAGTTCTTTTTGCTTTAGCAAGAACAGTTGGTTGGATAGCACACTGGACTGAAATGATTGAAGACCCAAATCAAAAAATTGGTAGACCAAGACAACTATATACTGGATCAAAGCAAAGGAAATATCTAAATATTTCAGAGCGTTAGATTAATATTTAAGAAATTTATTTAGATTTTTCATTTACTATATATTTAGATTTTTCATTTACTATAATTGAAGGAACATATTCATCAAGAAGATTGTCTTCAACTAAAAGTTCTTTTTTAACTTTTGATATTTCATTAATTTGACGTTGATATTTTTGTTCGTCTAGTAATAAACTAGAAACTGCTTCATATAAATTGTTACTAGTGCATTTATTTTGAATAAACTCAGGGTAAATTAATTTATTAAGAATGATATTTGGTAAACTTATCCATTCTGTTCTTACTAATAATTTTAAAATAAAATATGTAAAAAAAGACATTTTATAACCTATAACAGAAGGGATTTTAGATATTGCTAATTCTAATGAAACTGTTCCTGATGTAGCTAAGGCAATATCTACACTAGGAAAAATATCATACTTATCTTTTGCTGAAAAAACTTTTGGTAAATCATTGGATATAGAATTTAAATTTTTTAAATATTTTTTAGTCATATTCATATACTCTTCAGGGACCATATATATAACCTTAAGATTATCAATTTTCTTCATCATTATAATTGAAGTATGAATATAAACAGGCAACATTCTTTTTAATTCATTTAATCTACTACCTGGTAGAACTAAAAGAATCTTATCGTCTAATTTCAAGTTCATTTGTTTTGATAAAAAATTTTGATTTCCTTCTTTAAAGGATTCAATAACTGGATTTCCAATATAAGATGATGACAGACCATGTTTTATAAAAAATTTAGGCTCGAACGGTAGTAGTGTGAATAAATGATCATAGTATTTTGATATTTTTTTAGCTCTTCCTGGTCGCCATGCCCAAACAGAAGGAGCAACAAAATGTATTTTTGAAAATTTATATTTTTTAAGTTTAGAAACAATTCTAAAATTAAAATCTGGTGAGTCAATTGTAATTAAAATATCAGGTTTGCTTGAAATAATATATTTTCTTAAATAGCTAAGATGAGATATTAACCTTGTTAATTTTGGAATTATTTCAACTATACCCATCACAGATAAATCTTGAAATGGTATTAAATTTTTACACAAACCCTCTTTATGCATGAGTGGTCCGCCAACGCCCTCAAAAAAAATTTTACCCTGATAAAATTTTTTAATTGAAGCCATAACTTTAGATCCAAGAATATCACCTGAATGCTCACCAGCTATAATTATTATCTTTAACATCTAAATTAACCAAAAATTATATAGATACAATAAATAAATTATTCTTATTTGCTAAACTTATTACTTTATTTTTTTCCAAAATTATTGTTAGTTCTGATTTAATTGCTAAGCCAGAAAAACCTGAGGAAATTAGCAATTCTATTGTATTCAAACCTATTGTGGGTAAATCAACTCTAATATCCTGGTGTAATTTAGGTATTTTTACTAATATTGGTTTTTCTTCGTATGACATTTGACTACATCTTTTAATTAAAGAATCAGTGCCTTCAGGACCTTCGACTCCTAGAACTCTATTTGCAGAAATTATAACTGACTGTCCAATATCATACTTAGAGATACTATCAATTAGATCTCGAGCAATTAGTATCCCTTCATTTTGCTGTTTAGATACTTTACTGACGGTTAGCAAACCTTTTTTTACAAATAAGGATGGTAATATATCTTTAACACCAAGAACATTAAGGTTTTCTTTTTTTAAAAAATCTATGAGTATTTCAAGAGAATTATTGTCCCCTTTTGATTTTATTATTTTAGAAATTAAAGCTACACCCTTTAAATCTATACCAGAAATAGATTTTAGGGTTGGCCTTTTGAAGGCACCTACTAAAATAATATCTCTACAATCATTAATTTTTATATATTCAAGTATTTTACCAACTTTACCATAATGAAATTTTTTTGAGACAATACCATTTAGGTAAATATTTTCATCAATACCCTTAAGACCAATTAGTAAAGGTTCTTTTTTTTGTTTTTTACATTCAAAATAAACTAGTTTTGGTAAAATACCATTGCCCGCAATTATTGCTATTCTACTCAATACTTTCTATCCTAGGTTGACAAATTCTTCGTGATGAGTCTTTTTGTACAAAATTTACAATGTCAAGTACAAGAGAATTATTTGAATATAAACGAGCAACATCTTCTATTCTTTCCTGAAGAGTACCCTCTGGAGCAAAAAGCATTCTATAAGCTTGCCTCAAACCGTTAATATCTTCTCTATTAAAACCTCTTCTCTTTAAACCAATAAGATTTAAACCTGATAAGCTTGCTCTATTTCCAGTAACAGTTCCATACGGAATTACATCATTTTCAACGCCTGACATTCCACCAACCATTGAGTGGGCTCCAATTCTTACAAATTGATGAACAGCAGCTAGACCTGCAACAAATGCATAATCGCCCACCTCTACATGCCCCCCAAGAGTAGCATTATTAGCTAAAATTACATTATCTCCAACTTTACAGTCATGAGCAACATGAGAACTAGCCATAAACAGACATTTATTGCCTGTTATAGTTAACATACCACCTCCCTCTGTTCCTGGATTAATAGTAACATATTCTCTAATTATTGATTCTTTCCCAATATTAAGTTTTGACTTCTCACCTCTATATTTTAAATCTTGTGGTGGTAAACCTATAGAAGCAAATGGAAAAATTTCAGTTCCTTCACCAATAACTGTATAGCCATCAATAACTACATTTGACCTTATTTTAACATTTTTTTCAATTTTTACATTTGGTCCAATTACACAAAAAGGTCCTATAGAAACAGAGTTGTCAATCAGAGAATTTGAATCAATTATTGCTGTATTATGGATTTTGTTCATTTTCTCTATCTACCACCATTGCAGTAAAATCTGCTTCAGCAACAAGTTTTTTTTCAACTAAGACTTTACCATTAAATTTCCATACTAACTCCCTACTTCTTAATTTTTCAACATTAACATACAATGTATCCCCAGGTACTACTGGTTTTCTAAACCTGGCACCATCAATTGACATAAAATACACTAACTTACCCTCAGCTTCAGGGCCTAGAGTATGTACAACCAAAACAGCGGCTGTCTGCGCCATTGATTCAACCAACATAACTCCTGGCATTATTGGATGATTAGGGAAATGGCCTTGAAATTGTGGTTCATTTATACTCACATTTTTAATTCCAGTTGCACTTTTATCTGGAATCATTTTTGTAACTTGATCGATCATTAACATAGGATATCTGTGAGGTATCATTTCCATAATTCTATTAATATCAACGGAAGGTAAAATTAAACTAGAATTTTGTTTAATATTCGTATCTGTCATTTTTTACCTCTATTTATTTTTGAAATATTTTTTATAGTTAATGTTTGTCTATGCCAATCTCTAATAGGAACTGCAGGAAAACCGCCATATGTTCCTCCTGGAGGTATATCATTAATTACACCTGATTTAACAGCAAATTTAGTTCCACTTCCAATTTTTAAATGACCGGATATCCCTCCTTGTCCAGCTATCATAACATAATCACCAAGAATTGTACTTCCAGCAATTCCAACTTGACCAGCAATTATACAGCCAGAACCTAAAATTACATTATGAGCAATATGAACAAGGTTATCTAAAAAACAACCATTACCAATAACTGTATCTGGACCAGCACCTCTATCAATAGTACAATTTGATCCAATATTTACATTATCACCAATTAAAACTCTCCCAAGCTGAGGAATTTTTATATGTTTTTCTTTATTTGGGATAAAACCAAAGCCATCTTGGCCTATTCTGGTTCCAGGTAATATTTCAACATTATTACCAATTAAACAATGTGTAATTGTTGTATTTGAATGAATAGAACAATTATTACCTATTATTACTCCCTTTCCTATAACAGTGTTAGGTCCGATTATAGAGTTTTTTCCTATTTTAACACCTTCTGAAATATATGTACTATCAGAAATTTTACAGGTATTATGAATATCTAGATTTTTTTTGGATGAAGAATTTTTATATATCATACTTACATCTGAAACATCAGGGTAAAATTTCTGTGCTGCCAAAGCATATGCAGATCTTGGTTGGTCACAAATTACTAAACTAATTGATTTTGGAGCATAAGTAATATATTCATTTGAAATAAAACAGAATTCTGTTTTTGTTTTTTTTAAATCATTAATTAAAGAGCTGTCATCCATAAATGAAATTTTTCCTTTTGAAGATGCACCCAAGTAGGAAACATCATCTATAATTAAATCACCGTCTAATTCATTATTATATATATTACAATGGCTTAAAATTTCATTAAGAGAAAATGGGCCAACATTTTTAAAAAATCTTGGATCTGCCAAACTACTTAACCAATTCTTGAAATTTAACTTCAATAGCTGGAAGTTCAGCATCTAACCTTTTCATTACATCCGATGTAAGGTCTAAGCTCCTGGGTGCAAAAGCAACTTGAGAAGCAAAAAGAACTACATTAACAGAAAACGCATTAGACGACTCAATTAAAATAGGCCGTAAATTATTATTAAACTCTCTTATAGCTTCTGCCTCAGCTTTTTGAAGAAGCTGAGATGCTTTTTGCATTCTTTCTTGTAAACTCTGTACTTTTTTTCTAAATTCATTATTTTTCTTCTTAAATGCTTCTTCAGATAAAACAGTTCTTTGTTTTGCAATTTCCTGTTCTTCTTTTCTTAAGATTTCTTCTTTTGAGCGAAATTTTTTTTCATATTTCAGTCTTTCACCAGTAATCTGATCTCTAATACTTATTATTGCTTTAGACTCTTTTTTTATTCTTTGAATATCAAGTATACCAATAATTGCAGGTTTAAAATTTTCAGCAAAAACGTTGTAAGGTATAATAATAATAATAAAAAATATTAAAATTTTACTAATTAAACTTTTATTCATTTAAAACCTCGTTCCAAAACTAAAATATATTTTTTGTGTTTTATCAAAACTTTGTTTTTTGACAGCTTCTGAATAATCTATTCTTAGAGGGCCTACAGGAGTCTGCCAGGATGTACCAATACCTACAGAAACTCTTGGACTACCAATATCAGATAGGTTGTTACCGCTTACATCAATCATTGTCAAGCTACCTATCTGAGTAAAAAATAGACCTTTTACAGGCAAATCTGAATCTCTGCTCAAAGGAAATTTTACTTGTGCTGTTCCAGAATAATACATATTACCTCCCAAAGAGTCATCAGTGACAACATCCCGGGGACCAATCCCACCACTTTTAAAACCTCTAAGGTTAGAACCACCCACAAAAAATCTATCAACTATACTTACATCATCACCTAAGCCATGAATATACCCTTGGTTAAATACAATATTTGTGACTATATTTTCCCATATTTCATTATAATAACTATAATCGATAGTATTTTTAATGAAAGTTTTATCGCCACCTAAGCCAGCAAAAGTTTGGGAAAATCTGAACAAATAACCTTCAGTTGGGAACATAAAACTATTTAATTCATTATAAGATAATTCATACCCAATTGACGATTCTAAATTTGATCCCTTTTCCGATCTGATGAAAGACGAGATATCACTTGAAAAATCTGCTATTGTATCTTTACGAAGAGTATATGATAATTTACTTTTAAGTTTTTCACTTAATGGGTAACCCACCCGCAAACTAAAACCGACCGTTTTTGAATTAAAAGAACTAGTATCTTGAAGATCAGCAGATTTTCTGAATAAATCAAAACCTGCAGAATAATTATTATCTAAAAAATATGGATCTGTAAATGATAAATCTATTTCTTGAGTCTTAGATGATAACCTTAGAGATGTTGAAAGTTTCTGTCCTTTACCTAGAAAATTTCTTTCTTTAACTGAAAAATCACCTAGTGGTCCATCTGAAGAAGATATTCCCATACCTAGACTTAATTCTCCTGTAGATTTTTCCTGAATCTTTAAATCTAAAATTGTTTTATCGTTTGAAGTACCTCTATTTGTTTCTAAATCAACTTTTTCAAAAATTCCTAAATTTCTAATTTTATTTACAGACTCAGAAATTTTTTGAGAATTATATGGATCACCTTCAGAAAATGTAAATTCTCTTCTGATAACTTTATCAAGTGTTCTCTCATTACCTCTAATATTAATTCTTTCTACGTAGACCTTTGATGACTCTGATATATTTAGAGTAATATCCACTAAATTAGAACTTCTATCTAAATCCAGTACTGATTGAACATTTACAAATGCATAACCCTGATTACCAAGTTCATCTGAAATTTTATTAACTGATTTCTCTAATAAAGAAGAGTTATATATAGATCCCTTTTTAATAGTTACTACACTTTTTAAATTCTCTAAGTTTAAAGATTTAATACTAGATTTAAAATTGATATCTCTAATTGAGTATTTTTTTCCTTCAAAAATTGAAAATAATACATAAAAACTAGAGTTATCAAGTGAAAGTTCTCCTGTAGCTGAGTTAACTCTAAAATCAATATATCCATTCTCATTATATAGTTTTCTTAATAACTCTTTATCTAATGATAATCTATCGGGATCATACCTATCCGCAGATGTTAATGGTCTTAAAATAGATTTACTTTTACTTGCTATTTCTCTTCTAAGTCTTTGATCAGAAAAAATAGAGTTTCCTATAATATCAATTTTTTCAATTTTAGTTATTGGGCCTTCTTGTATTTCAAAAATTAAGTTGACTCTATTGTCTTTTAATTTAATTATTTTTGGTTCAACTATAGCTCCAAATCTTCCACTAAACCTATACAACTGAATTATTCTTTGAACATCAACACTTACTTTAGATTTAGTATATGTGCTTCCGGGTGATAACTGAACCTCAGTTTTTAAATCTTCTGATTTTAATCTTTTGTTACCTTCAAAAAATACTCCATTAATAATTGGATTTTCAATCACTGAAATAATGATAGTATTTCCGTCTCTTTGGATTTGAACATCTCTAAATAAACCAGTTGCGTATAATGACTTAAGTGAGTTATTTATTTCACTTCTTGACACTCTATCGCGTAAATTAAAAGTCATATATGAGATTATTGTTTCTTTCTCAACCCTTTGATTACCTTTTATAATAATATTGGAATTACTTTGTGCATTTACGTTTGATAAAAAAACACAGGACAAAAAAATAAGTAACATATTTATAAATAGCAAAAATTGTATCTTATTAATAATTTTCAATTGATTGCTCTCTTAATTCTAACTAAATATTCTATAAATTGTATTAAAAAAATTAACTCTACTTAGATCATTAACTGTGGTTAATAAAAATAAAAAAATTACTACAATTAAACCTAATTTCATACCAAATTCTTGCACTTTAATACTTAAGGGTCTACCTAAAATTGCTTCAAAAATGTAAAAAAGTAAGTGACCACCATCTAACAAAGGGATAGGAAATAAATTAACAAGGCCCAAACTTATGGATAAAAAAGCCATAAGCTGAAGCACGGCAATAATACTTACCTGAGCAACATCACCTGTCATCTTAGCAATTCCAATTACTCCAGCAAGTTCATCAGTACTTCTTTTACCAAACAATATCTGTTTAATGGCAACTAAAGATATTTTAATTACACTATAAGTTTGATCTATGGAGGATAATAAGGATGGTATAAAACCAAGTTTAATATATTCTGTTTCATTGCTACGAACACCCAGTTGGCCAATTTTATACTTATTTCCAAAATTATCCTCGATCTCAACCAATGAAGGAATAACAATTAAATCAATAACTTTACCATCTCTCAATATATTCATTTTTAGTTTTATATTAGGATTCAATTGAATGATACTTCTTAAATCTTCAAAATTTTTAATTTTATTTCTACCTACTGATAAAATAGTATCTCTTTCTTTAAGACCATATCTTTCAGCAGCACTATTAGGTAAAATTTCATTAATAATTGGTAAGGAAAAAGATTTACCATACACTAAAAAAATAAAAGAAAAAATAATTATTGATAAAATGAAATTTGCTAATGGCCCTGCCACCACTATTGAGGCCCTTTGAAAAATTGTTTTATTATGAAACATTAAATCATGGTTTGGTGATTTCTTATCAATTTTTGATTGATTAGGCATTGAAGCAGGACCCATATCACCTAGAAATTTAACATATCCTCCGAGTGGAATTAAACTAAACCTCCACCTTGTACCATTACCATCAAAAAAACCAAATAATTCTGGGCCAAAACCTATGGAAAAAACCTCAACTTTTACAGAATTTATTCTTGCAATTAAATAGTGACCCATCTCATGTACAAATACTAATAAAGTGAGTACAATCATAAAAGGGACTATATAATTAATTAAATTTATAATTACATCAAACATTTGCTTATTTCTTTTTTTGTTATTTCTCTAGAAATATTATCAAGTTCAATTATTTCTGAAATACATGTTGATTTTTCTGGCTTATATTTTTCTAAAACATTCTGTATGATTGATATAATATCTGTAAATTTTATCATTCCATTTAAAAAAGCCATTACTGATTCCTCATTAGCAGCATTAAGAGCCACACCATAGCCTTGATCAGAATATAATACTTCCTTACATATTTTTATAGCAGGGAATTTCTCTATATCTGGATCCTGGAAAGTTAATTTATCCATCATAGCTAAATCTATTTTCTTTGCTGAATTAGATGCTCTACATGGCCAATTTAATGTATATGAAATAGGTATTTTCATATCTGGTGTTGACATTTGAAGAATTATAGAACCGTCAATAAACTCTACTAAAGCATGAATAATTGATTGGGGATGTACAATTAAATCTAACTTAACATTACTATTTTTTTCAATAAAAAAATAATGAGCTTCAATAAGCTCTAATCCTTTATTCATCATTGTTGCAGAATCTATAGAAATTTTTGGACCCATAGACCAATTTGGGTGAGCTAATGCTTCTTTAGGCGTAATATCATGAAATTTATCCTTATTTAAATTTAAAAATGGACCACCTGATGCTGTGAGAATAATTTTTTCTACCTCTCTACCAGAATTTAAATTTAAAATTTGAAATATTCCATTATGTTCTGAATCAACTGGTAATAATATAGCTGAATTTTTTTCAACCTCAGACATAAAAATATTCCCTGCGCTTACTAAACACTCTTTATTAGCTAATGCTACAGTTGTACCTTGTTTTACTGCAGAGATTGTTGGCTCTAATCCAGCCATACCAACTATAGAAGACATAACCCAATCAACAGGAATTGAAGCTGATTCAATTAATGATTTTCTCCCGGATAATATTTCTATATTTGTTCCAAATAGTAGTTTTTTAAGTTCATTATAATTTTTTGGATCACTTAGTACCACTCTCTTTGGTTTAAATTTTATAGCCTGTTCAGCTAAAAGCTTATAATTATCAAAGCATGAAAGAACTTCGATTTGATATTGACTTCTATTAAGTGAGATTAAATCAAGAGTACTTTTTCCAATTGATCCAGTAGACCCAAGAATACTTATTGACTTTTTATTTTCTATTTCTTGGATCAATTCCATAATCTCCCCAGATCAAATGTAAAATATATTATAGAAAAGAAAGGTATGGTATATATAAAGCTATCAATTCTATCTAAAATACCACCATGACCTGGTATCAAATTTCCACTATTTTTTACACCAAATCTTCTCTTAAACAATGATTCACTAAGATCTCCTAACTGCGCTAATAAAGAAACAAAAATGACTAATAATAATAATAAAATTAAATAATTAAATTGAAAAAAAAAGTGTAAAGTTAATAATACAGCAAGGGGTAACAAAATTGATCCAATAGCACCAGAAAAAGTTTTATTAGGACTTATTGAGGGAATTAGCCTTGGACCGCGAAAAATATTACCAAAAATATATCCACCAATGTCAGATAACCAAACTACACTAAAAAATCCTACAATGAATGTATATTCAAAATATGCAGATAACCTTAACATAACTATAGATAAAGCAGGACATAATATCAAAATATAACCTAAAGAAGGAAAAATTAAGTTTCTTTCTTTCTTAGAAATGATTAAAGTGAATATAAATCCAATTATTAAAAATAATAATAAAAATAAATTTTCTTTATAATACATTGTCAAAAAAATTATGGGAATTACAATCATTGATCTAATAAAATAAAGAGGTTCCAATATTTGCAATTGTATAATTTTATCCCACTCATATAAAGCAAGTATAACAATAAATATTATCAGTAAAATAAAATAGCTACCACCAAGATAGAATGACCCAAGGACAATAGGCACAAGTATTAGTGTAGAAATTAATCTTTTTAAAAATTCGTTTTGCACATAAAACCTAAATCACGAAGAGGCCGAACCATAACGTCTTTCTCTTTTCTGAAAATCTTTAACTGCTGCTATAAACTTTTCTTTATTGAAATCTGGCCATAAAGTTTCAGTGAATAATAGTTCAGTATAAGCTAATTGCCATAATAAAAAATTACTTAATCGCATTTCGCCTGATGTTCTAATTAATAAATCAGGATCTGGTATACCTGAGGTATATAAATAATTATTTAATTTAAACTCATCAATTTCATCAACTTTAATTTCACCAATTTTAACTTTTTCACATATTTTTTTTACTGCATAAGTTAATTCATTACGAGATCCATAATTTAACGCTAAACAAAGTTTTAAACCAGAATTACCTTCTGTAATTCTTTCTGCCTCATTAAGCAGCTTTTGGATATCATCAGATAGGGCAGATTTATCTCCAATAATTTGAAATTTAACATTATTTTTATGGAGATTAGTTAATTCTTTGGAAATATATAACTTTAACAATGACATTAAATCATTTACCTCTAGAACAGGTCTTTTCCAGTTTTCAGAAGAAAAGGCAAAAAGAGTCAAATAGTTAACACCCAAATTTGGACATACCTCAACAACCTCCCTAACAACTTGGGCCCCTTTTCTATGTCCAGCAAGGATTGATAGACCTCTTGAATGCGCCCATCTTCTATTTCCATCCATTATTATTGCTACGTGATTAGGTGGTGATGCCAATACGTCTTCTGATATATTTATTAATGTACTCAAACCTGCATAACCTCTTCTGATTTTTTTTCTTGAGCAGTATCGATATCATTTATCTTATTATCAGTTAACATTTGAATTTCAGATGAAGATCTTTTATGCTCATCTTGAGAAATTTCCCCTGATTTCTCTAATTTTTTTAATTGTTCCATTCCTTCTCTTCTAATATTTCTAATTGCAATTCGTGCTTGTTCAGCATATTTCCCTATAATTTTTGTTAACTCTGTTCGTCTTTCTTCATTTAATTCTGGTATAGGAATTCTTATCAGTTGACCATCAACATTAGGATTCAAACCTAACCCTGATTCTCTAATTGATTTTTCTACATTTTGAATTTGAGATTTATCCCATACTTGAACTGTTAACAATCTAGAGTCTTGCACACTTACAGTGCCAAGTTGATCAATTGGCATATCAGAACCATATGAATTTACTTTTAAGGAGTCTAATATTTTTGTTGAAGCTCTACCTGTTCTTATACCTGATAATTCATTTAAAAAATTTTCAACAGTAAATTTCATCTTTTTTTCAATTTCATTTTTATCTAAAGACATATTCCTAACCTTTAATTAATCTCTTTCAGAATTATAAATTTTTGTATGAGATCCTTCACCTGATATAACATCAGCTAGCGCATTTTCCTCATGAATTGAGAAAACAATAATAGGTATATTTGAATCCCTAGCTAAAGTTATTGCTGCTGCATCCATAACTTTCAAATCTTTCGAGAGAACATCTAGATAGCTTAATGATTGATATTTTTTTGCAGAGGTATGGATTTTAGGATCAGAATCGTAAACTCCATCTACTTGAGTACCTTTTAAAAGCACATCACAATTCATTTCTGCCGCTCTTAATGCTGCAGCTGTATCTGTTGTAAAATATGGATTACCTGTACCTCCTGCAAAAATTACAACTCTTGATTCTTGCAAATGATGCAACCCTCTCCTTCGTATATATGGTTCACAGACTGATTGCATTGGAATAGCAGACATAACTCTTGTTGAAATATCAAATTTTTCTAAAGCATGTTGCATAGATAGGGCATTAATTACAGTTGCTAACATACCCATATAATCCGCACTAGATCTTTCCATACCCTCTTTAGCTGCTGAAGCACCTCTAAAAATGTTACCTGCTCCAATAACTAAGCAAACTTGCACACCCATATTAACAACTTTTGATATTTCATTGGCAGTTGAAGTTACAGTTTCCCAATCAATTCCAAACTGTTGTTTTCCCATTAGAGCTTCACCGGAAACTTTAAGCAATACTCTTTTAAACTTTGGTGAAGAAAGCATTTATATATTCCATTCAAAGAATTATTAGATTAACATATTAAATAAAATTTTAAATCGTTATTGTTTAAGTATTTTCTCTCCTAATTGAAAACGTACAAAACTGCTAATACTAACCTTGTTATTAAATTCTTTACTGAAATTAAGCAACAAATCTGAAATTTTTGTTTCATTATCAATAACAAAGACTTGATCATACAAACAAACTTCCTCAAAAAATTTTCTTAATCTACCTTCAACTATTTTATTTATAATATTTTCAGGTTTACCTGACTCAATGGCCTGGTTTTTATAGACATCTTTTTCTTTGTTAATTATATCCTCACTAAGATCGTCTTTTGATATTGAAAGGGGGGAAGTGGCTGCTATGTGCATTGCAATCTGCTTTGAAATGTTATCAATTTCTTCATCAACTTTTTCTGCTTCAATACCGACAAGAACCCCTATTCTTCCCAAATTAGGAGCCACAACATTATGGATGTAGCTACAGATTTTTCCATTTTTTACAGATATACTTTTAACCCTTTTGATAGATAAATTTTCACCAATGGTAGATACTAACTCATTTAATTTTTCACTAATAGTTATTTCTGAGTCGGGGTAAGGTTTGCTTAATAAATTATCTAAAGAGACTTCTTCATACAATGCTTCATCAGCTATTGTACTGACAAAAGCTTGAAATTGATCATTTCTAGCAACAAAATCAGTTTCAGAGTTTACCTCAATGATAGTTCCTAAATTATTATTTACTTTAACACAAACTAAGCCCTCATTTGCATCTCTATCAGATTTCTTTGCTGCAGTAGCAAGACCTTTTGTTCTTAACCAGTCAATCGCCTCTTCAAATTCACCTCCTGATTCAGAAAGTGCTTTTTTACAGTCCATCATTCCTGCGCCAGTTAAGATTCTTAATTCTTTAACTAATTTTGCTGATATATCAGTCATAATATTCCCTATATTTTACCCAACCCTTTTAAAACTTTTATTTAAGAATTATTTTCCTGGTTTGATGTTTTATTTTCATCAGTTTTTGAAGTTTCCTCAACAATAGTTTCTTCAGGCAATTTTTCAGGATTTGGTTCTTCCGAAGATCCTATATCAACGTTAGTATTAGATATTTCCTGTTGTAAGCCGTCTAAAACTGCGTCAGACATCAATTCTAAATATAAATTTATAGCCCTAAGTGCATCATCATTTCCAGGTATAGGATATGTTATTCCATCAGGATTACTATTTGAGTCAATAATAGCAACAATAGGTATATTTAATTTTACTGCTTCCTGAACAGCTATTTCTTCTTTATTTGTATCAATAATGAAAATAATATCAGGAAGCCCTCCCATTTCTTTTATACCACCTAAAGCGCGTTCTAACTTATCTCGTTGTCTTTGAAGATTAAGCCTCTCTCTTTTAGTTAAACCTAGATCTTCTTTAGCTAATTGATCATCAAAATCTTTAAGCCTATTGATAGATACAGAAATTGTATTCCAATTAGTAAGCATTCCACCTAACCATCTATGATCAACATAATATTGCCCACATTTACTTGCTGCATCTTTAACAGCTTCAGATGCTTGTCTTTTAGTACCTACAAAGAGAACTCTTCCTCCTTTAGATACAACATCTCTAAGTGCATTTATTGCTGCATGGATCATAGGAACAGTTTGTCTAAGATCTATTATATGTATTCCATTTCTCTCACCAAAAAGATAGGATGTCATTTTAGGGTTCCATCGCTGTTTCTGATGGCCGAAATGAACTCCAGCTTCTAATAGCTGGCGCATTGTAAAATTTGGTAACGTCATTTTTTCTTTCTCCGGTTAGACCTCCGCGATATATCACTTTTAAGTGACCGGAAAGATTTGCAAATAAACAAAACTTATTATCGCGTGTGAATTTATTTTATAGTTTTAAACTGATGAATGACTTAAATCAAGTATTAGAATCTAGGAAATTGAGAAAAGTAACCCTAAATCTTCCTTATATTTATATCAGATTGAAATATTTTCAATTTATTAATCAAATCTTGAGATATTAAATACTCTCCAGGTGTCTCTATTTCTACCTCTTTATTTTCTTCAGGAATTGGAACTCTAAGCATAATTTTGCTCTCTCCATTTTTTGATTTTTTTAATATCTCAGTAATTTTATTAAGTATATTTAATATTTTTTCTCTTTCTGAATGCCTTGAAAAATGAATTTCTATACTCTCTTTTGAGTCCGCAAGAGATTCGTCTAAATCTTTTAAAATATTTACGGTTATTCTTATTTGACCATCATTAAACCTATAATCTGAGAAAAGTAATACCCTCCTACCTGTAATGATTTGCTCCCTATACTTATTAAATTGTTCAGAAAAGAAAACAACTTCGAAGGATCCTGATAAATCAGATAGTTGAACAAAAGCATATTTATTTCCCCTCGCAGATATTCTTTCTTGAACTGATTCAACTGAACCAGCTAATATTACTTTACCATTATCAGATTTATTTCTATTTAAAATTTTATCATATGATGATACTCCTAATCTTTTTAATCCATTTTTATAAGAATCAAGAGGATGAGAAGATAAATAAAAACCTATAGAATCAAATTCCTCCTTTAAAATATCTAATTCGGACCAATTTTTAATGTCTTTTATACTTATCTCTTCATCATCTATCTTATTTCCAAATAAGTTGCTTTGTTTTGTTATCTTATCATCATATATTTTAGAAGAAAATTTTAATATTCTTTCAGTTGAATAAAATATTGAAGCCCTGTTAATGTCTAATGAATCAAAAGAACCTGACTTCGCAAGACTTTCAATTTGCCTTTTATTTATTTCACTTGGATTTATTCTAGATGCAAAGTCAGCTATAGATAAAAATTTACCATTAGAATTTCTCTCTTTAATTAAGCTATCCATGGCTTGTTTTCCTACGTTTTTTATTGCTGACAAACCATATCTAATACCGAATTTTTTTTCTTGAATCTCTTCAACAATAAACTCAGATTCAGAGAGATTGATATCAGGTTGTAAAATTTTAATTCCTAAATTTTTTGACTCTTTAATAAATATACTTAGTTTATCAGTATTATTTATATCTAAACACATTGTAGCTGCCAAAAATTCTACTGGATAATTTGCTTTCAACCATGCAGTTTGATAAGAAATTAATGCATAACCAGCAGAATGTGCCTTATTAAAACCATAACCAGCAAATTTATCTACCAAATCAAATACGTATTCAGCTCTATCATTTTCTACTCCAAGTTTAATCGCACCCTTAACAAAAATATCTCTTTGGGATGCCATTTCAGATTTAATTTTTTTTCCCATCGCTCTTCTAAGTATATCTGCTTGACCCAGACTATAACCTGCAAATACTTGAGCAATTTGCATAACCTGCTCCTGGTAGATAATTACACCATATGTATCAGATACAATTGGTTCTATAGTTTTATGAAGAAACTCAGGATCTTCTGTACCATTCTTACAAGATATATATTTCGGGATATTCTCCATAGGTCCTGGTCGATATAATGCAATTAAGGCAATTAAGTCTTCAAATTTAGAAGGCTTTGAATCTTTTAGTAATTCGCGCATACCGCTTGACTCTAATTGAAAGACACCAATTGACTCACCCTTTTGTAACATTGTGAAGGTTTTTTCATCATCGAGCGGAAGATTATTTATATCAATATTTATATTTTTATTTTTTAAAAAATTTATTGTTTTCTCAATTACAGTTAAGGTTTTTAAACCTAAAAAATCAAATTTCACTAACCCCGATAACTCTGCATATTTCATAGAAAATTGAGTTATAGGCATTTCCGATCGAGGGTCCCTATAAAGAGGTACATTTTCAATTAAGGGTTTATCTGATATTACTAAACCTGCGGCATGAGTAGATGCATGTCTATATAAACCTTCTAATTTAATCGAAATATCAATTAAGTTCTTTATCGTCTCATCTTGCTCAATTAATTCACCAAACCTCTCATCTGATTTTATTGCCTCCTCTAATTTAATTGGATTAGCAGGGTTAAAAGGTACCATTTTACAAATTTTATCAACTAAGTTATAAGGAAGTTGCAAAACTCTTCCAACATCTCTTAAAGCGGCCCTAGCTTGTAATGAACCAAAAGTTATTATTTGAGCAACATTATCTTCACCATATCTATCTTTAACATAATCAATAACTTCGTCTCTTCTTTCTTGACAAAAATCAATATCAAAATCAGGCATAGATATCCTATCAGGGTTAAGGAACCTCTCAAAAATAAGACCAAATCTAATAGGATCAAGATCTGTAATTGTTAATGCCCACGCGACCAAAGAACCAGCACCAGAACCACGTCCAGGGCCAACTGGTATATTTTTTATTTTTGCCCATTTTATAAAATCAGCAACTATAAGAAAATATCCAGCAAACCCCATTTTATTAATAACTTCTAATTCATATTTTAACCTTAATTTATAATCATTAATTTTCTTTTCTAATAATTCATTATTTAATCCTTTAAAATTCATATCACTTTGAATTCTTTCAATAAGACCTTTTTCTGATTGATTAGTTAGCTCTAATTCTTCAGTTTCTCCAGTTTTTGTTTTAAATTTTGGTAACATTGGTTCATTATTTGGGACTATAAATGAGCATCGTTTAGCAATTAAAATAGTATTTTCTATAGCTTCTGGTAGATCTGCAAACAAAAGTGACATTTCCTCAGCTGATTTAAACCGATGCTCTGAGGAAAATCTAACCCTTTCATTATCATCTAAATATTTTCCACTAGAAATACAAATAAGAGCATCATGTGCTAAATACATACTTTCGTCAGAAAAATAAGGTTCATTGGTTGCTACAATTGGAATATTTAACGAATAAGCTAAGTTAATTAATTCACTTTCTGATAATTTTTCATTCTCCAATGAATGTCTTTGTATTTCAATATACAACCTATTCTTGAAAAGTTGATTAATATTTTCTAAGTACTTTTTGGAGTTTATAAAATCTTTTTTTAATATTAATTTATTCAATAAACTGCCCGGGCCTCCAGTCAAAGCTATTAAACCAGTATTGTATTTATATAAATCTTTAATTTTGACTTTTGGTTTACTAGGCAAATCAGATTTCAAAAATGATTTACTAGATAATTTTAATAAATTCTTATATCCCTCCTGATTTTGAGCAAGTAAAACAAACTTACTTAAGTATTTATCATCTTTAATAAATTCTTCAACAAAAACTGACAAACCAATAATTGGTTTTATACCATTCTTTACACATTGATTTGAAAATTCTAGAGCCCCAAACATATTTGAATTATCAGTTATGGCTATAGCTGGCATCTGGTATTTTTTACACAAATCAATTATATCTTCAATTCTTAGAGCACTCTCTGCTAAAGAATATGCAGAATGTACATTTAAGTGAACAAAGTTAGAATACGTCATTATATAATATCTTTGTTATTCATATATTGATCCATTTACTAATTTAATTACTCTATCAACTTGATTACTTATGTATTCACTATGCGTAGCAATTATAGCCGTTAATTTTTTTTCATAAATTATTTCTTTAATTATTTTAAAAACATTTTCTGCTGTCTTCTGGTCTAAATTACCAGTAGGTTCGTCTGCAATAAGTAGATTTGGTTGATTAATTATTGCTCTCGCAAATGCACAACGCTGCTGCTCTCCACCAGACATTTCTGATGGTTTATGATTTGTCCTATTCTTAAGACCTAAGTTATCTAATATACGTAATGATTCTTTTTTTGATTTTTTTTTAGAAAATCCCGCTATCATCTGAGGGATCATCGTATTTTCAAGAGCAGTAAAATCAAACATTAAGTTATGAAATTGATATACAAAACCAATATTTTTTAATCTAAACCTAGATTTTTGTACCTCACTCATATCATTAATTGTTTTTCCAAATAGATTGATATTACCACTATCTGGTCTATCTAATATTCCAATTAAATGCAAAAGGGTAGACTTGCCTGAACCTGAAGGCCCCATTACTGCAACAATTTCTCCCTTATTAATTTTAATATCTAGATTTTTTAATACATCTATTTTTTTACTCCCAATTTTATAACTTTTTGATAAAGCATTAATTGAAATAGTTTGGTTATTCATATTTTGGTTATTCATATCTTAATACTTCTACAGGTTCTAGTCTTGAAGCCTTCCATGAAGGGTAAATAGTAGCTAAAATGGATAAAAACAAACTCAAACAAATAACAGAAATTACATCAGCTAAAATTATTTTTGCTGGTAACTGTGATAAAAAATAAACTTCAGCAGCAAATAGATTGTTTCCAGTAAATTTTTCTAAGAATGATTGAATGGAAGATATATTTTTTGCGAATAGAACACCAATAATTGATCCAAAAGAGGTACCTGCTATACCTATAGTAGTACCAGATAGAAAAAAAATTTTCATTACTGTAAATTTACTTGCACCTAACGTTCTTAGTATAGCAATATCTCTGCTTTTTTCTTTAACTAGCATTACTAAGCCAGATACTATATTAAATGCTGCAACCAGTATAATTAAAGTAAGGATTAAAAACATAACATTTTTTTCAGTCTTAAGAGCATTAACATAACTAGAATTCAATTGTTTCCAATCTATCATCTCATAGTTATTAGGCAAAATTAAATTAATCTGCTGACTAATAACATTAGCGTCATCTGGATTATTTAATCTAATATCAATAAAACCAACTGATTCATCATAATTAAAAAGCTTCATAGTATTTTTTAGATTTAAAAATATATAAGTTGAATCATACTCATACATTCCTATATTAAATATCCCACCAACTACGTACGATTTTGACCTTGGAATACTTCCTATTGCTGTAGAAGTAACTGAGCTTGTTAAAATTGTTACATTATCTCCTAATTTAATATCAAGTAATCTTGCTAATCTATATCCAATAATTATTTCATTTAATTTAATTGAATTGAAATTGCCTAATATTAAATTCTTATTTAGAATTTCAACTTTTATTATATCATCATAAGTTATACCTCTTACAAGTGCTCCAGCTACTTTCTTATTTGATTTAACCATTACCTGGGAGTCAATTATAGGAAATACAGATTTAATGCCCTTAATCAAAGAAATATTTTCAGATAAATTTTTATAATTTTTTATAGAACCTTCATTGCTTGTAATAATCACATGTGGATTTATTCCTAATACTCTACTAAATAATTCTTGCCTAAAACCATTTTGCACAGCTAGAACTACTATTAATGCCGCTACTCCAATAGTAATTCCAAAAAATGAAAAAGCGGATACTATAGATATAAAATTCTCCCTTCGCCTCGACTTGAGATAACGAAAAGAGATAAAAAATTCTAATTGTCTTATCATAAATTAATTAAATTTTTCTGTCAGGTGATTGATTAAACTCTCTAATTTTAAAAAATATCTTTTATTTGTTGCTCTTTCTTTAATTTCAAATAAACCATTATCCTTACTTTTTGATCCTATAAAAACTTGATATGGTAATCCAATTAAGTCCATATTTGCAAATTTAGATCCTGCTCTTTCTGATGTATCATCGTAAAGGACCTCTAAACCAGCTATTAGTAAGTTTTGGTATACTAATTCACTCATTTTATCACAATATTCGTCACCTTTTTTAAGATTTAAAATTCCCACAGAAAATGGTGCAACATTTTCTGGCCATATAATACCTTTATCGTCATGAGAATATTCAATAATTGCACCTACTAATCTTGAAACACCTATTCCATAGGATCCCATATGAACGGGCAACTGTTCACCTTTATTATTTATTAAATTTGCTCCCATAGATTTAGAATACTTTGTGCCAAAATAAAACACATGACCCACTTCTATCGCTCTACTATTTACTCTATTTTCTGGAGTTGTAAGTTTATTATACTCTTTCTCGTTATGAATATCATCAGTTACCGCGTAACATTTTGCCCATTTATTATATTCTTTTTCGACTAAATTCTTGTCTAAAAAAATATCTTTAGAAATAGATTCAAACTCTAATAATTTTTTATCAAAAAAAATATCACTTTCACCATTAGGAGCTAAAATAACAAATTCATGACTCAAATCACCACCTATGGGTCCAGGGTTTGCTTTTACAGGAACAGCTTTAAGTCCTAATTTAGAAAAAATTCTTAAATAGGATAAAAAATTTTTTTGATATGTTAAACGTGATTGGTTCATATCTAAATCAAAGGAGTAGGAATCCTTCATCAGAAACTCTCTGCCTCTCATTACCCCATACCTTGGTCTAAGCTCATCTCTAAACTTCCATTGTATATGATAGAGTAACAATGGCAGATCTTTATAACTTTTTAAATGGGTTCTAAATATATCAGTTATGAGTTCTTCATTTGTAGGTCCGTACAATAAATCTCTATTTGATCTATCTTTTATACGAAGCATTTCTTGTCCGTAATCTTCATACCTTCCACTTTCAATCCAAAGGTCAGCTGGCTGTATAGTAGGCATTAATATTTCTTGTCCTCCAATATAATCTTGCTCACATCTAATAATTTCTTCAATTTTTTTTAAAACTTTAAATCCTAAAGGTAGCCATGAATATATTCCTGCTGAGGACTGTTTTATCATTCCTGAACGTAACATAAGTTGATGAGATATTACTTGAGCTTCTGACGGGGCTTCCTTTAAGGTTGGTAAAAAAAATTGTGAGATTTTCATGAATCAGTTACCTTAATATTTCATATCATAACAATAATTTAGTCTGGTCAAATTAGTAAAAAAAAGTGAAAAATACATTATTGAATTAAAAATTTTATAGCATGTATAAAATTTACAATAAATCCTAACCTAATTAAATATACTAGAATAATTAATATATTAACCCTATATAAACAAGCACTATAAAGGTGGCACTTTTACCAATAAAATATAAAAAATTGTGGATAAAGTTTAAAAAATACGACTTAAATAGTGACTGAAAACCAATAATATTATATTATTTAACTCTTAGGCTGATTATGGCTAGGCATTAGCCCAAGTTTAGGGAGGAAATAACCTAGTCTCTACGCGCTTGTTCATTGAATTTGAGCGCGACTTAAAAGCAGGGTCAAAACCCTGCTTTTTTTTTATTCTGTAATTGAAAAAATTTTAAAATAAATAATTAGCCAAAGGCAAAACCAAATAAACCCTGCTAAAACTGTTGTAATTAAAAATTTAATTATAATTCTTGGCTTGGCTGGTGCACTTTTTTCATTTCCCAAAATAACAGTTTCATCTGGTCTGTTTCCCCATGGCAATACAATAAATAGACTTATCCACCAAATAACAAAGTAAACTGCTAAGCTTGTCAAAAAATTCATTAACTTCAAACCTCTTCTAGTTCAATAAGAGTTCCATCAAACTGTTTAGGTTTTAAAAAAATAACAGGTTTACCATGTGCACCAATAGATGGTGATCCGTCTCCAATTATTTCAATACCTTTTTCTTTAAGTAAACTTATAGAGTTTTTAATACTTTTTACTTCATAGCATACATGATGTATTGCACCATTTGGGTTTTTTTCTAAAAACTTTTTTATTGGAGAATTTTCCCCTAATGGATGCATTAACTCAATTTTAGTATTTCCTAAATTAACAAATATTATAGAAACACCATGAACCTCAAGGTGCTCTATATCAGAAACTGTTGCACCAAGAATATCTTTGTATTTAAATTTTGCTTCATTTAGATTCGGTACAACTATGGCAACATGATTTAACTTTCCTATCATTGTAATTCCTTAAAAAAATTTAATTATTTAATTATTACTTTAATCAACATATTTAATAATTACTTTTGGCCTTTTATCTGATAATTTTTTTAAAATTCTATTTACACACTGTCTTACAATTAACTCATATTTTGTTTTATCAATTAGTTTCATTTTATAGTTTTTTTTAATTTCATTAATTAATTGATCTTCAAATTCCATATAATTATCCAATACACCAATTGAAGAAATATTTATATTATACAATTCATTATTAAATATAATTAAAACTATAAAAACAACACCATTCTCTTTTATTCTTATTCTTTCTTTAATTACGTCACTTTCCGGTGAAATTTTTATATTACTATCAATCAGTAATTTTCCAGAAGGGACATTACATTCTATAGAAATAGGAACTTTTGATAAGTTAACAAGATTACCGTTATTAATTAAAATTTGATTATTTATTCCTTTTTGTTTAGCATAATTTACATGTTCAAGAATATGTCTCGCTTCACCATGAACTGGAATTAGAGATTTTGGTTTTAAGATTTCATATAAATACTCCAACTCCTCTCTTCCTGGGTGGCCAGAAACATGAACTAATTCATCTTTTTCTGTAATTATTTCCACACCTAATCTTGTAATTTTATTTATAACCCCTCCAATTTTTTTTTCATTACCAGGAATTATTTTTGAAGAAAAAATTAATAAATCATCTTTATTAATTTTAATTTGGTGATCATCATTAGCAATTCTGCTTAAAACTGCTCTTGGCTCACCTTGACAGCCAGTACAAACAATAATTGTTTTTTTATCATTAGATATTTCACTTCCATTCACATAATTACTAGAACTTTGTAAATATCCACAAGATTTAGCTATTTCAAGAGATCTATTTAAAGATCCCCCAATAAAACATATATTTATATTAAGTTTTTCAGCAATAAAAATAAATGAAGAAAGTCTAGCAATATTTGAAGCAAAAGTTGTTATAAAAATCCTTTTAGATGAAGATGATTTGATTATTTTTAAAAGATTTTTTCTAACATCGTTTTCAGAACCTGATAAATTTTTATTAAAAACATTTGTTGAGTCACAGATAAGGACATCAACTCCCTTTTTTGATAGGTTTTTTAAAAATTTTATATCAGTTTTATTTCCAATCAATGGATTTTTATCTATTTTCCAGTCTCCAGAGTGGACAACTGTTTTATTACCAACAGATATTGATAGGATACTAGATTCAGGAATAGAATGAGTAATATTTCCATATATAACTTCAAAATGGCCTATATTTACTGGCTTTAAATACTCAACCTTTTTTAAGAATATACCTTCTTCACATTCTGTATTTCTTATTTTAGTTTCTAATAATTTTTTTGCAAAATTAGTTAAATATATGGGGCAATTAAATTTTTCAAATAAATAAGGGACTCCTCCGATATGATCTTCATGTGCATGAGTAATAAATATAGCTTTAATATTTTCAATAATTGAGTCAATAAATTCAGTATTAGGTATTACAATATCAACACCAGGGTAATCATCACCAGCAAACATTATTCCCATATCTACAATAATCCATTGATTATTATAACCATATAAATTCAAATTCATTCCTATTTCATTTGAACCGCCTAATGGAACAAAATATAAAATATCTTCATTAAATTTCATTAATTTACCACTTCAATCAAATTATTTCGACCTCACCACCAGAAATTACTTTAGTAGAGTTATCAAGTAATTTCATTATTAAGGATCCATCTTTAGTTATACCTTCAAATTTTCCATATAATTTTTTATTATTTACTGTCACAGAAATTCTTTTTCCTATAGGGTAACAATTCCTTAACCAAATTTTTTTTATTTTCTCAAACCCTTCTATTAGCCAAACATTATAAAACTGTTCCAATGCATTTCCAACTTCTTTAATTACATCAACTATTTCACAAAAATAACCATATTCATAAAGAGATGTAACATGATTTAAATTTTTAGGAAAATTTTTTATATTGATTCCTATTCCTATAACGACCCAATCAACTAAATTACTATTTAATGAAGGTGAGGTTTCTAATAAAATACCAGAAATTTTTTTTTCATGAAAAAGAATATCATTTGGCCATTTAATCAAAAAATTTTTTTTATCTTGTGTAATATTTGATAATGCCTGCTTTACAGCTAAGGAAGATACAAATGATAATTGAGAAACTTCCTGTTTCAAAACACTAGGCCTTAATAGAATTGAACAAAATAAATTCCCTTTTTGTGACTCCCATAATTTACCAGATCTTCCTTTACCATTATCTTGACTAATTGCATGAACTAGAGTTCCTTCAGGAAAGGATTTAAAAGCTAAATCTTTAATAATTTCATTAGTACTCCCTACAAAATCATACCTATAGTACGAAAAGAAGGAACTTAAACCTTGAATTTTATTCACTGAATAATTGATGACGCGGCATGATGTGCCCATGAAATTAAAGGTGTTGGAGCAACTATAAAAAATATTGTAAAAATACCGCTGATACTTAATAAAGAAATCATAGAAGCACTATTAGGTTTCTCAAATATATCCACAGGATCATCAAAATACATTATTTTTACAATTCTTAGGTAATAAAAAGCACCTATCACACTAGAAATCACACCAATTACGCAAAGAATATATAAACCACTATCGACAGCAGCAAGAAAGACATAAAATTTACCAAAAAAACCAGCTAATGGAGGTATACCTGCTAATGAGAACATTAAAATTCCAAAAATAATAGCTAAAAATGGATTATTTTTTCCTAGACCAGAGAGATCATTTATATTTTCCACCATAACTCCATTAACTCTCATTGATAAAATAACTACAAATACACCAATATTCATAAATAAATAAATAAACATATAAATAAGGACACTCTCAACACCTTGTTGTGTTCCAGCTGAGAGTCCCAAAAGCGCAAAACCCATGTGACCAATTGAACTATAGGCCATCAATCGTTTAATATTTGTTTGCCTAATAGCTGCCAAGGACCCAATAACCATCGATGCAGCAGAAATTAATATAACTACTTGTTGCCATTCTGGTACAAGGCCATAGAATGGAACATATACTAATCTAATAAATAAGGCCATTGCAGCCACCTTTGGAGCCATTGATAAAAATGCTGTTACTGATGTTGTTGATCCTTCATATACATCAGGTGTCCACATATGAAACGGAACTGCTGAAACCTTGAATGCCATTGCTGATATTATAAAAACTATACCAACAATTATACCTAAAGAAGGTTCATTATTTGAGTCAAACATTGCTTGAATTGTCTCAAAATTTGTAGTTCCACTAAAACCATAAATTAAAGAAGCACCATATAGGAGCATACCAGATGAAAGCGCACCCAAAACAAAATATTTTAAACCAGCTTCTGATGATTTAAGCGTATCCCTTTTAAATGCAGCCAAAACATATAATGCTAAACTCTGCAACTCTAGACCAACATATAATGATATTAAATCATTAGCTGATACCATCATCATCATACCCAAGGTTGAAAGCATTATCAGGATAGGGTATTCAAATTTTTCCATACCCTCGTTTCTAATGTAACTTAACGACATTGCTAATGCGGCAATAGCACCAATAATAATTAAAACTTTTGAAAAAATAGAAAAGTCATCTACTATAAAAATATTTGAGAAAATTATTTCATCTTTTGGACCTAATATACAAAATAAAGAGGTAAGAAATAAACTTAAAATAACAAGCCATGAAATTAGATATGTACTTTTATTACCTTTAAAAACACCAAAAATAAGTAATACCATACAGATTACTGACATAAATATTTCTGGTAAAGCTGGAAGAAAGTTTGGAACATCATTATATTGCATATTTACCTACCTATTTCCAGCAAAGTTTTGGTTGATTGTAAGATCTAATGCAAGAGAATTTTGATAAATTAAATTTTCTACAGAAGAATGCATCACAGACAAAAGCGGTTCAGGATAAATACCAAATGTAATTATAGCTATGGCAAGCGGAAGAAGTATTAATACCTCCCTTTTATTTAAATCAAGAATTTCTTTTAATTCTAGTTTGATAAGGTCACCAAAGATAACCCTTCTATATAAACTTAATGCATATGCGGCACTTAGAACCACGCCAGTAGTTGCAAAAACCGCAACCCATATATTTATTTTAAAAATACCAACAAGAACTAAAAACTCACCTATAAAACCACTTGTGCCCGGTAAACCTACATTTGCTAAAGTGAATAATAGAAATAGAAATGCGTACTTTGGCATCCTATTAACTAAACCACCATAGTTATCAATAAGCCTTGTGTGCATTCTATCATAAATTACACCTACACAAAGAAATAATGCACCAGAAATTAGCCCATGACTAATCATTTGAAATAAACCACCCTCAATACCTTGCTGAGTAAAAGTAAATATTCCTAAAGTAACAAACCCCATATGTGCAATAGAGGAATAAGCCACTAATTTTTTCATATCTACTTGTCTTAGTGCTACAAAAGAAGCATATATTATTGCTATTACACTTAAAACGAAAACTAGAGGAGTAAAATATTCTGTTGCATTTGGAAGCATAGGAATAGAAAAACGAAGAAAGCCATAAGCACCCATTTTAAGTAAAACAGCAGCAAGAATAACAGAACCTGCAGTAGGTGCTTCTACATGTGCATCTGGAAGCCATGTATGAACCGGCCACATGGGAATTTTTACAGCAAAAGAAGCAAAAAATGCAATCCATAACCACTTTTGGAGAGTAAAATCAAAATTAAAAGCCATTAATGACGGAATGTCAGTAGTACCTGCTTGAAAATACATTACAATAACAGCAACTAACATCAATAATGAACCAATTAGAGTATAAAGAAAAAACTTAAAAGTAGCATATATTCTGTTTGATCCGCCCCATATTCCAATTATTAAAAACATTGGAATTAAGCCACCCTCGAAAAAAATATAAAAAACTAAAAAATCTAAAGCTGAAAAAACTCCTATCATTGCAGTTTCAATTACTAAAAATGCAATCATGTATTCTTTTACTCTTGATTTAATTGAAACCCAGCTTGCCAAAATACAAATTGGCATCAGAAATGTAGATAAAATTATAAATAATAGTGATATACCATCAATACCCATGTGATATGAAATATTTTCTGATAACCAACTAGTCTTTTCTACAAACTGGAATTCAGCAGTTGATTTATCAAATCTTAGCCAAAGAATTAAGGACAAAATAAATGTAATTATTGTTGTCCATAAAGCTAGGTATTTTGCATTTCTGGCTACAGTTTTTTCATCACCTCTAATAAATAAAATAAATGCTGCACCAACCAGAGGCAAAAAAGTAATTATTGATAAAATTGGCCAAGATGTCATATCTACACCAATAAAAACCATGATACAAACAATACAACACCAGCTAGCATAACAAATGCATAATGATATAATAGTCCACTCTGAAGAAGTGCTATTTTTTTAGATATACCATTTATCATTGCAGAAAAACCATCAGGCCCGATACCATCTATTACTGTTTCATCACCTTTTTTCCATAGAAAATATCCTAGCCACCTACTAGGATTGACAATAAGGTAATTATACATTTCATCAAAATACCATTTATTTAGTAAAAATAAATAAAGTGGTTGATTAGCATTTGCTATAATTTTAGGTATATTAATCTTATAAATATAAAAATACCATGCTAACAAAATACCTAAAATAGAAATTATTACGGGTAAAATTTTTAAACTAAAGTGTAAATCATGTGCCGCTTCGATCAGATCTCTTCCGGCCAATACAAAAAGCGAGTTTCCCCAAAATTCAGAGTTATGATGACCTGTCATTACTCCAACACATAGAATACCTGAGAAAATTGCTCCCATAGCTAAAAGTATCATTGGAATACTCATTGAGAAAGGAGCCTCATGCACATGAGACATAACAGATTTTTCTATACGGGTTTTTCCATGAAATGTCATGAATATTAGACGCCATGAATAGAAAGCTGTTAAGAAAGCAGCAAATAAGGCCATCCAAAAGGCAAAGTTAGATATCGAAGAAGAACCTGCATATGCAATTTCTATAATTAGGTCCTTGGAGAAAAAGCCTGAAAAAATTGGAATACCTGCCAAAGCTAAAGAACCAATCCAAACCATCAAGTAAGTAATAGGTAACAGAGTATATAAACCACCCATCTTTCTCATATCTTGCTCATCGGACACAGCATGTATGACAGAACCAGATGCAAGAAATAATAATGCTTTAAAAAAGGCATGAGTAAATAAATGAAAGATTGCAGCTGAATAAGCTGACAAACCCACAGCAATGAACATGTAACCCAACTGACTACAAGTAGAATAGGCAATTACTCTTTTAATGTCATTTTGAACTATAGCAACACTAGCAGCAAAAAAAGCAGTAATTGCACCAGTTAAGGTTATAAAATTCAAGGTAAAAGGAGCATACTCAAATAACGGAGAGCACCTTACAACCATAAAAACACCTGCAGTAACCATTGTAGCTGCATGAATTAAAGCAGAAACAGGAGTAGGACCCTCCATTGCATCTGGTAACCAAGTATGTAATAAAAATTGTGCTGATTTACCCATAGCTCCAATAAAAAGAAGCATAGTGATTACTGTTAGGATATCTAAATTCATGCTAAGAAATAGAAACTTTTTTCCTTCAAAGTTTACAGCTTGATTAAAAACATTTTCGTAGGTAACTGAGTTAAAAAATAGAAAAATAGCCATAATACCTAGAGCAAAACCAAAATCCCCAACTCTGTTTACAATAAAAGCCTTAATGGCAGCTGCATTAGCAGAGGGTTTTTTGAACCAAAATCCTATAAGTAAGTATGAACATAGTCCAACCCCTTCCCATCCAAAAAATAATTGAACAAAATTATCAGATGAAACTAACATTAACATTGCAAAAGTGAATAATGATAAATAGGTAAAAAACCTAGCTTTATGAGGATCTTTCTTCATGTAACCAAATGAATACCAATGAACTAAAGCAGATACAGAAGTTACAACAACAAACATCACGATTGTTAAAGTATCAACCATTATTGACCAAGAAAAACTCAAATCTCCCGAATTTATCCATTCCAATATTGTTATGTTTTCGTTAATTATCTTATGGCTAAAAATCAATTTTAGAAAAACATAAAAAGACAAAATTGAACTTATAGAAACTGACAAACTTGTAATAAACATTACAAATCCATGGCCTAATATACGAGAAAAAACCCCAGCTGTAAGAGCTGCTAATCCAGGAAGAAAAACAATAGAGATATATAACAAAATCTACCCTTTCATAATATTGAGATTTTCCACATCAATATTTCCTCTATTCCTGAAATAAATTACTAAAATAGCAAGACCTATTGCAGCTTCAGCTGCTGCTACTGTAAGAACAAACATGGCGAACACTTGACCAGTTAAGTCTCCCAAATGAGCAGAAAATCCAATTAAATTAATATTTACAGCTAATAAAATTAACTCTATAGACATTAAAATAATAATAACATTTTTCTTGTTTAGAAATATTCCAAATACGCCAATAGTAAAAAGTATAGCTCCAACTGAGAGATAATGAGTAATTCCTATTTCCATTAAACACCTGCCCCAGGAGTAACTTTTTTTATTTCAACTGAGTCTTCTCTTTTTCTAGATACTTGTTTAGCAATTACTTGTTTTTTTATTCCTGGTCTTGATCTTAAAGTTAGAACAATAGCACCTATCATAGCTGTTAATAAAATCAAACCTCCAGATTGAAAAAGGTATATATATTTTGTATAAAGTACATTCCCTAGGGCTTTAGTATTTTCAACTTCTTCTATTGGTGGAATAGGCAATGAACTAACAGCCAGTATTTGTGGATCCTCAAATTGACTTGATAAAATCAGAATAAGCTCTACTAATAAAATCAAACCAATTAATAAACCAATAGGTAAATATTGAAGAAAACCTTGCCTTAATTCTACAAAGTTTATATCTAACATCATCACTACAAACATGAACAGAACTGCTACTGCACCAACATACACAATTACCATAATCATAGCCAGAAATTCTGCACCAACGAGAACAAACAACCCAGCACCGTTAAAAAAGGCTAATATCAAAAAGAGAACTGAATGAACTGGATTTTTTGCAGAAATGACCATAATAGCAGAGGCAATAATTATGCCTGCAAAAATATAAAAAGCTATCGACTGAATGATCATTAAATTAACTTTCTAAAAATATTTACCTATAGAGAGAGTCTTTTTCTAAATTTCTAGCAATTTGACTTTCCCACCTATCACCATTTGCAAGAAGTTTTTCCTTATTATAAAATAGCTCTTCCCTGCTTTCAGATGCAAACTCATAGTTAGGCCCCTCAACAATAGCATCAACTGGACATGCTTCTTGGCAAAAACCACAATAAATACACTTAGTCATATCTATATCATATCTTGTGGTTCTTCTTGAACCATCTTCTCTTGGTTCTGCTTCAATAGTAATTGCCTGGGCTGGACAAACTGCCTCACACAACTTACAAGCTATACACCTCTCTTCACCATTTGGGTACCTTCTTAAAGCATGTTCACCTCTAAATCGGGGACTTAAGTGCCCCTTTTGAAAAGGATAATTAATAGTAGTTTTTTTCTTAAACATATATTTAAAAGTTAAAATCAGACCTCTAACAAGCTCAATGAGTAAAAAAGATTTGATTCTTTGTTCTATATAAGACATCACATTCTCCAAATTACGAGTTTGGTAATAAATCAAAAAACAATAAAAAACCTGCAGTTAAAACAACCCAAACAAGAGAAAAGGGAAGAAAAATTTTCCAGCCTAATCTCATTAGCTGGTCATATCTATATCGAGGAAAGGTTGCACGTACCCATATAAATAAAAAAAGAAGAAATGTAATTTTCAATACAAACCAGATAGGACCAGGTAACCAATTAAATGGAGCTATATCAAATGGCGGAAGCCACCCTCCAAGAAACAAAACTGCAGTCATTGCACTCATAAGAATCATATTTGCATATTCTCCTAAGAAAAATAATACAAAAGGCACAGCAGAGTATTCGACCTGATATCCCGCAACCAATTCGGCTTCAGCTTCTGGAAGATCAAAAGGATGCCTATTTGTTTCCGCTAAAGCAGAAATAAAAAATATTACAAACATAGGAAACAAAGGAATAGCAAACCATACAGTTTTTTGTGCTTCAACAATACTTGATAAGTTTAAAGAACCTACAACCAATAACACGGTAACAATTACAAAACCCATAGAAACTTCATATGAAACCATCTGTGCAGCAGATCTCAATGCACCCAAAAATGGATAACGAGAATTACTGGCCCATCCAGCCATTACTATTCCATAAACACCAAGAGATGAAACTGCAAATAAAAATAGTACCCCTACATTTAAGTCGGATATAACCCAACCTGGAGCAAAAGGTATGACAGCCCAAGCAAGAAAAGCTAATATAAATGTTAAAACTGGTGCGGCTAAAAATACTACTCTACTTGCACCTGTGGGTATGATTGTTTCTTTAAGAAATAATTTTAAGAAATCAGCAAATGATTGAAGCAAACCCCACGGACCAACAACATTTGGACCTCGCCTTAATGTCATTGCTGCAATTACTTTTCTTTCAAACCAAACAAGAAATGCAACAGAAATGGCAACAGGTAAAGCCACTGCTAAAACTTGAGCTAATATAATTATTAAAGGATATATAAAATTAATAAAAAAATTTTCCATTTCAACTATTTATACTTTTAATTCTCTTTTCATATTCATTTTTACATAAACCCATGGTATGAGAAGCTCTAGTTATTGGGTTAGTCATATAGAAATCTCTAATTGAAAAACCGAGTGACTTTTTATTGATTGCTCCATCTATACCAAATTCTTTCCATTCTTGGGGTTGAAATAAATCTATTTTGGAAAAAATAGGATGTTCATTTTCCATTAAACTCCTTAACTCTACTAAATTATTAAAAGGTAGAGGGGAATTTATTACACTTGAGAGAGCTCGAATTATTGTCCAATCTTCTCTAGCTTCATTAGGTGGAAATGTTGCTTTTAATGCTCTTTGAACTTTACCTTCTAAGTTAACATAAGTTGCATTTTTTTCAGTATAAGCAGCACCGGGGAGAATTACATCAGCATTCCTTGCTCCTATATCTCCATGATGACCTTGATAAATAACAAAACTATTTGTGAGTTTATCTACAGAAAATTCATCTGCTCCTAATAGATAAACTATATCAAGATTTCCATTTTCGCTGTTTTCAATAATTGAGTTAAAATCATAACCTCCCTGACCTGGAACAAAACCAAGGTCTAAAGCACCTACCCTCGATGCTACAGAGCTCATAAAATTAAAACCATTCCAATCACCTCTTACTATATTATATTTTTCTGATATTTCTCTAATTCTAAAAATAATTGCTGATGAGTCTGGTCGACATACCGCTGAATTTCCAATAATAATCATTGGAAAATTTGCTGAATTAATTTTATTAGTTATTTCATGCTTTCCAGATGCAATTTCATTTAAAACGCTTGGATCAGAACCTAAATCTGAATAGGGATAAGTAAGTCCATTTTCCCTATTAGGCAATGAACCAATTAAAGCTACATCAAGATCTCCAGTTAAATATCTCTTTCTTATTCTACTATTCAATATAGGAGCTTCCCATCTAGGGTCACAACCTACTAATAAAATAAAATCTGCTTTATCAATTCCACAAACTTCTGAATTGAATATATAACTACCTCTAAAAGATGAATCAATAACACTTCCATCCTGCCTGCAGTCAGTATGTGGTGATCCAATAATATTAAAAAGTTTTTTTAGAGAAAAAATAGACTCACAGTCTGCTAGATCACCTACAATTGCAGCAATTTTGTTAGACTCAGTGTTCTGAATTTTTTTTGCTATAACATCAAATGCATCTGACCATTCAGATTCAACGAGTTTATTATTTTTTTTCACCCAAGGTCTATCCAACCTTTTACAACCAAGACCATCATATGCAAATCTTGTTTTGTCAGATATCCATTCCTCGTTAATTTCTTCATTTATTCTAGGAAGAACTCTTTTAACTTCTCTTCCTCTTGTATCAACCCTGATATTACTTCCTAGAGCATCGTGAATATCAATAGTCTCTGTCTTTGACAACTCCCATGATCTAGCTTCAAATGCATAAGGTTTCGAAGTTAATGCTCCTACGGGACAAAGATCAATTATATTGCCAGATAATTCGGAAGAAATGGTTTTTTCAATAAATGTATCAATTTCCATTTCTTCTCCCCTTCCAGTTGCACCTAATTCTGAAACACCTGCAACATCTTGAGCAAATCTCACGCACCTTGTGCAATGAATACATCTAGTCATAACTGTTTTAATTAGAGGCCCTAAATTTTTATCTTTAACTGCTCTTTTATTTTCACTAAATCTATTTTTATCTCGGCCATAAGACATCGCCTGATCTTGAAGATCACACTCACCTCCTTGATCACAAATTGGACAATCAAGAGGATGATTAATCAATAAAAACTCCATTACACCATTTCTTGCCTTCTTAACTAATGGACTATTTGTAGTTATTACCATTCCATCTGTTACAGGCATTGCACAAGAAGCGATAGGTTTAGGAGATTTTTCCATCTCTACCAAACACATTCGACAATTGCCGGCAATAGCAAGTTTTTCGTGATAACAAAACCTGGGTATCTCAATGCCAATTGACTCGCATGCTTGTAGAATAGTTATTCCATTTTCAACATTAACCTCTTGATCATTTATTTTTATTTTAGGCATATATTATCTCTTAAGCTGCTCTTTTTGGATTATTGATTGACTCAATATCCTGTTTCTTAAAATTAATTATTCTCTCTTCAACTTCGCTCCTAAAGTGACGAATTAAACCTTGGATTGGCCAAGCACTTGCATCACCATGGGCACAAATTGTATGGCCCTCAACTTGACTAGCTACGTCTAATAATGTGTCTATCTCTTCTAAATCAGCATCTCCTTTTTCAAGTCTTTTCATGACACGCCACATCCAACCAGTTCCCTCTCTACAGGGAGTACATTGGCCACAACTTTCATGCATATAAAACTTTGATAACCTTGCAATTGATGATATCAGATCTGTGGATTTGTCCATAACTATAACAGCTGCAGTTCCTAGACCAGATTTAACAGAAGAAAGCGAATCGAAATCCATTAGAACGGTATCACAAATACTCTTGGGTATCATTGGAACGGAGGAACCACCTGGAATAATGGCCTTTAAATTATCCCAGCCTCCTCGAACTCCCCCAGCATGCCTTTCAATTAATTCTTTAAGCGGAATTCCCATTTCTTCTTCTACATTACAAGGTGAGTTAACATGACCAGAAATACAAAAAACCTTTGTTCCTGAATTTTTAGGTCTCCCTAGGCCAGAAAACCAGCTACTGCCTCTTCTAAGTATTGTTGGTACTACGGCAATACTCTCAACATTATTAACAGTTGTTGGACAGCCCCATAGACCCATATTTGCTGGAAATGGTGGTTTTAATCTTGGCTGGCCTTTTTTACCTTCTAGGCTTTCAATTAAAGCCGTTTCTTCACCACATATATATGCCCCAGCACCTCTATGCACATAAATATTAAAATCCCAACCGCTCCCACAAGCATTTTTACCCAAATAACCATTCTTTTGAGCAGAAATAATTGCTGACTCAAGCCTTCTGGCTTCATTTATAAACTCACCCCTAATGTAAATATATGCTACATGAGCACCCATAGCAAAACCAGCCAACAAACAACCTTCAAGTAATTTATGAGGATCATTTCTCATTATATCCCTATCTTTACATGTACCTGGCTCACCCTCATCAGCATTAACCACCAAATAATGAGGTCTTCCATCCGATTCTTTAGGCATAAATGACCATTTTAGACCAGTAGGAAAACCTGCTCCACCCCTACCTCGAAGTCCAGAATCTTTTATTATTTCAATTATTTTATCTGAACCCATTTCAATCAAAGCTTTGGTATTATCCCAGTCTCCTCTGGCTTCTGCCCCATGAATATCCCATTCTTGAAGGCCGTATAAGTTTGTAAATATTCTATCTTTGTCTTTTAACAATTTTTTATTTTCCTTCGTCTAAAAGTGAATTTCTCTGCCCTATAGGCATACTTCCATTCCTACCAATTTGAGATCCGGGGGATAATTTAAGATCGCCTTTTTTAAGCTGATCAATTATTGAGTCCATCGATTCTTTTGAGAGATCCTCGTAATACTCATCTCCAATCCATGCGACTGGTGCGTTAACACAAGCTCCAAGACATTCGACTTCTAGTAAAGTAAACTTATTATCCGATGTTGTTTCTCCAAAATTAATGTTTAACCTTTTCTTACAAACATCAACTATGTCTTTAGAACCTCTTAATGCACAGGGTGTAGTTGTACAAATCTGAATAAGATTTTCACCTACCGGAGCTAAATTATACATCGTATAAAAAGTGGCAACTTCGTATGCCCTAATTCTTGGCATCTCTAATAAATCTGCAACATAATTAATGGCGGCTATTGGTAACCAATTAGAATTTTGTCTTTGTGCTATATCTAATAGTGGGATGACTGCAGAAGCTTTTCTATTTTCAGGATATTTACTCAATTCTTTTATTGCTAATTCGTAATTATCTTTTGTAAAAGAAAACTCTTTAGGTTGATGTTCACTAGATGCTGGTTTTCTGTTAACTGTCATCTATCTATCTCACCAAAAACAACATCCATACTTCCAATAATCGCTACTGTATCTGCAAGCATATAACCTTTTGACATATAGTCAGCTGCCTGAAGATGAGCATAACCCGGTGCCCTAATTTTACATCTATATGGTTGATTAGTTCCATCAGAAATAATGTAAACTCCAAATTCGCCCTTAGGAGCTTCCACAGCGGTATATGTCTCACCAGGAGGGACCTTAAAACCTTCAGTATATAATTTGAAATGATGAATTAAAGCCTCCATAGATCTCTTCATCTGTCCTCTTTTCGGAGGAGAAAATTTATTGTTTTGAACTATTATTGGTCCCTTGGGTATAGTTTTTATACATTGATTTATAATACTCAAACTTTGCTTCATCTCTTCAATTCTTACCAAATACCTATCATAACAATCGCCATTTTTTCCTACTGGAATATCAAAATCTAATTCCTCATATATTTCATATGGCTGAGATTTTCTTAAGTCCCATGGCACCCCTGATCCCCTTAACATTACTCCTGAAAAACCCCAGTCTAAAGCATCTTCAGGAGAAATAATTCCTACATCCACATTTCTTTGTTTAAATATTCTGTTATCCGTAAGCAGGCCTTCTAAATCATCAATCAATTTTGGAAAATGTTTACAAAACTCAAGTATGTCTTCAAAAAGACCATCAGGAAGATCCTGGTGAACTCCACCAACACGATAATAAGCTGCATGCAAACGTGCTCCACAAGCCCTTTCATAAAATTCCATTAACTTTTCTCGTTCTTCAAAGCCCCAAAGACTTGGCGTTATTGCACCTACATCCATTGCCTGTGTCGTAATATTAAGCAAATGATTTAACAGTCTACCAATTTCATCAAAAATAACCCTTATATATTTTGCACGACTAGGTACTTCTAATTTTAATAATTTCTCAGCAGCAAGAACAAATGCATGTTCCTGATTCATTGGAGCAACATAATCCAACCTATCAAAATAAGGTAAAGCTTGAAGATAAGTTTTATTTTCAATCAACTTTTCTGTTCCACGATGAAGTAACCCTATGTGAGGATCAGCTCTTTCAACAATTTCTCCATCTAACTCTAAAACAAGTCTCAAAACACCATGAGCTGCAGGGTGTTGAGGACCAAAATTCATTGTATAGCTGCTTATCTTTGAATCACTCATTGATCACTTTCCAAATCATCTTTACTTTCCTTTGATAAAATATATTCTGCCCCTTCCCAAGGACTCATAAAATCAAAATTTCTAAACTCTTGATTCAATTTTACTGGCTCGTATACGACTTTATTTTCATTTTCACTGTAGCGAACTTCTACAAAACCACTTAATGGAAAATCTTTTCTTAATGGATGGCCTTCAAAGCCATAATCTGTTAGTATTCTTCTTAAGTCTGGATGTTTTGAAAAAACTATTCCATACATATCCCAAACTTCTCTCTCATACCAAGATGCTGAAGAGTAAACACTAACAACCGATGGAATGGAATTATCAGAGTTTGTCATTACTTTTAATCTAATTCTTTGATTATGTGATAAACTTAGTAAGTTATATATGACTTCATACCTAGTCTCTCTCTCAGGAAAGTCAACACCACATATGTCTACTAATACTTTAAATTGACAAGAAGATTCATCTCTCAAAAATGTTAAAACTTCAATTATTTTATCAGAAGTAACATTCAATATAAGTTCATTATTTATTACCTCATGTGACGTAATACCATCCATTACAGAAGAGGAAATAGTTTCAACGAGTTCTTTGAGAAGTTTATCCATAATTTAATAGCCTATGTTCTAGCTATAGTGCTTGTTCTTCTTATTTTTTTCTGAAGCTGAAGAATACCATATACTAATGCTTCCGCTGTAGGCGGGCACCCAGGAACATATATATCAACAGGAACAATCCTATCGCACCCTCTAACAACTGAATAAGAATAATGATAATACCCTCCCCCATTTGCACAGCTTCCCATTGATATAACATATCTGGGTTCAGCCATTTGGTCATATACTTTACGCAAAGCTGGAGCCATTTTATTGGTTAAAGTCCCAGCAACTATCATTAAGTCACTTTGCCTTGGGGAAGCTCTAGGAATAACTCCAAAACGATCTAAATCATATCTTGGCATTGCAGCTTGCATCATTTCAATCGAGCAACAGGCTAAGCCAAATGTCATGAACCACAATGAACCTGTTCTGGCCCAATTTACTGCATGGTCTAATTGAGTTACTACAAACCCCTTATCATCAAATTCTTGTTTAGCATATTTAAAATATAAATCATCTGCTGATTTCGGATCAGATGGGCTATTGATAATTGAGTTTTTTTCTATTCCCATTCTAAAGCTCCTTTTCGCCATTCATAAATAAAGCCAACAGTTAATATACCTAAAAATATAAGCATTGACCAAAAACCAAAGGCACCAGTTTCACCTAAAGTTACAGCCCAAGGGAATAAAAAAGCTACTTCCAAATCAAAAATTATAAAAAGTAATGCAACTAGATAAAACCTAACGTCAAACTGACCTCTTGAATCTTCGAATGGAGCAAATCCACATTCATAAGTGGAGAGCTTTTCCTCATCAGGTTTTTGTTCAGCAGCGAAAAAAGAAGCTGCTATAAAGGCAATACCCAACATTATTAATAAAGCAAGAAAAACTAAAATTGGTAAATATTCTTTTAAAAGATCATCCATAAATAATTCTCTATTTAAAAATTAAATAACCCGATAGTGTGTATTTACTTGAGAATAATTCTCAAAAAAAAATTCTATATCTAAACCTATTACTATGAAATTCTGTTTCAAACAACTTTAAGAGGACAATTTCTTGATAAAAATATATAAAAATATCAATTTTTATATTTTTTTTTAAAAATTGGATTTTTTAGACATAATTAAAGAGTTTGTCTCAAAATTTTTATATTAACAAATGTGTCAAAATGGTCTTGATTCCTCCATTATAACTATTCTATTTATTATTCTTTCAAAGCCAAATAGTCATTAACTGCGGAGTGCAGTGTATATATATTATCCAAAATTGCTGATGTGTATGGTTGCAATAAATATATAAATTAATTCTAAGGTTATGAGCTTTATTTATATTAATAATTTAGTAAAGTAAAACTTTCTACTTCAGACAGATCTTTTTTTACTAAATTAAAATTAGTATCTACATACAAAAATTTTTTTAGATGAGAACGAATTACTGGATGAATTACTTTTTTAAAAAATTTTTAAAAAAACGACATACGACATATAGGCAACAGATAATTTTTATTAAAAAAACAGCTAGATATTCTCTAAAATATTCTAGTATATATTCAAAGCCTTTTTTTAAATCTTTTGGAATAAGTTAAACATAAATATTTTAATACCCATTTGCCTCGAAACATCTTTAAATTTAGATGGTTAACAATAAAATTGTCAAAATTTAAAAAAAAAATCTTTAAATTTGTATATATATAATTATGTTATATTTATCTGAAATTAATTCTGAGAGCAAAGAGTTAGAATGTCATTCATTAAAAATCAAATATTTAAATTTGCAAAATCTCAAGGTGTTAAAGCTGGGATTGTTCCAGTTAAAACACCTGAAAACGAAAAAAGTAGAGTTGAGGAGGTAAATCGGCTTGGAATTCTTAATAAAGATTTAGAGAGAGACAGAAGATTTAACAATATAACTCAAATAGCGGCATATTTAACTGACTGTCCAAAAAGTAGCATAAACATATTAGATGATAAATTTCAAATTACAAAGGGAAATTATGGTTTTAATGTTTTACAATCAACTTTATTTGAGCAAGCTCCTAGAGATATTACATTATGCCAGTATATCTTAGAAACTCCTAAGGAGCAGTTAATCATAAATGATATAGATCTAGATGTTCGAACAAAAAATATGAAAAATATGGTTATAGCGCCTGAACTAAGATTTTACGCAGGTTCTCCACTTATAACAAGCAAAGGTTTTACAATAGGAACTCTGTGTGTAATGGATAAAAAACCTGGAAAACTAGAACATTTTCAAGCAGAAGGACTAAGATTATTAGCTGACCAAGTAATATCCTTTTGCGAAATCGATTATCAAAATAGTAATGAAACAAACGATGAAAATATTAATACAATTGAAAACTCAGATGTAAATCTTGAAGCAAATTACTTCTCATCAGCATCTATTTTATTTACTGACTTTATTGGGTTTACCAAAATTACCGAGACAATTGAGCCAGGAGAACTTATAGCTACTTTAGATGAATTTTTTATTGGTTTCGATAAGATTTGTAAAAAATATAAGATTAAAAAAGTAAAAACAATTGGAGATTCTTATATGGCTGTTGGTGGAGTACCTGAAGGTTATCCAGACCACCCAAAACAAACTTGTTTAGCTGCCCTAGATATAGCTGAGTTTGTAAATGGAATGAATATTCAAAGAAAAGTTTTAGGAAAAGAACCTTGGAAAATTAGAATTGGAATACATACTGGACCTATAATAGCAGGAAATTCTGGAGAAAATTTTGATATATGGGGTGACTCAGTAAATATCGCTTCTAGAATTGAGTCCTCTGGTGAAGAAGGAAAGGTACATATTTCTAATGCAACATTTAAATTTATAGAAGAAATTTGTGATAGTGAAAGTCGAGGAGATATAGAGTTAAAAAATAAAGGATCTATGAAAACTTATTTTTTAAACTCTTTAAATTAATTTATTTTAAAATTAATTGGTACACTTATAAACCTACTAATTCCTTGCTTACTTCATATAACTTTTCAGACATTTCAGAGTCATAAATCTTAGAGTTTGGAGCTTTCATAGGCCACCCACCGCTCCTATCTTTTTTATTTTTATAAACACCAACTTGCGAAAAAAATTCTCCAGACATTTTAGGGACATTCTCATCAAGTAATACAAATAAACTTGTATGTGACCCAATATGATAATCTATCTTTCCCCCTAAAATTAAAGCTACAACTTCTGTAAATAATTTTGCTACTGGGTTACGGGAAACATACCTCTCAAGATTAGTTCTTACCCACCCTGGGTGAATACTAACCGCAGTTACACCTTTACTTAAAAGTCTTTCTGATAAGTTTTTTGTATATAAGCAATTTGCAAGTTTTGATTGTGCATAAGCTTCTGCCCTATTATATTTTCTTTTATCAAAATTTAAATCTTCAAAATTTATATCAGGAGGTTTATTTCCTGGTAATCCGTCTATTGCAACACTTGAAACATTTATAACCCTTGATGGAGAACTAGCTAATAATTTATTTAGAAGAAGCTCAGTTAGTAGAAAATGACCTAGATGATTGATACCAAATTGAGACTCAAAACCATGTTTAGTAATTTTTTTTGGTGGCATCATTATTCCAGCATTATTTACTAAAGCACTAATTGTTTCGATTTCGCTATTTATTTTATTTGCACACGCTCTAACTGATTCTAGATCTGATAAATCTAATTCAAGATAACTTGCTTTACCCGGTAATTGTTCAGATTTAATTTGCGATATTGAGAATTTATACTTTTCTTCATCTCTACATGCAAAATATACATTAGCACCTTGCTTCATGAGCTGTTCAGCTGTACCAAGCCCAACCCCTGAGTTAGCACCTGTGATAATATAGTTCTTAGATGAAAGATCAATATCGAATAATTTTGGATCACATTTGAGAGGTTTTGGAACATAGGCCATATCAAATATTACTTTCCAATTTTATATCTTGTTGCATACAAAACTTTAGATTATTTTACTAAAAAATATCAATAATTTAATTTGTAAAACGATATTTATTTATATTTAATATAATAAAAATCACCATTAATTTGAATTATTTTAATGATCAGGTGAATATATATGTGTGGAAGATTTACTTTAAAAGAGGCAAAAAAGGTAAAAGATCAATTTAATGTTAATATATCCCCTTCATTTAACATAACACCTGGCACAAAAATACTCACAATTGATAATCAAAATAAAACAAGGTTTCTCAATTGGGGGTATAGACCAATATGGGCTAAAGATAATTTCAATTTAATTAATGCAAGAAGCGAGACTATCCTTGAAAAGCCATCTTTCAAAAACGCCAGAAAGTGCTTAATTGTTGCCGATGGATATTATGAATGGAAAAAAGAAATTAAAAAAATACCCTATTATTTTCATATGAACAATAGTCTATTTTTTTTTGGAGGGTTGTTTAACGATACCTCTGGATGTTGCATAGTTACTAAAGAGGCAGAAAAATCTTTAGCTGATATTCATATTAGACAACCAGTTATTATAGAAGAAAGCAATAAAAATAAATGGCTTAATGAGGAGTATAATTTTGAATATTTATTTGAATCAGACATTACTTTTCATAAAGTTAGCAACAGAGTTAACTCGCCAAAAAATAATAGTCCAGAAAATATTTTGGAAGTAGAAAAAAATTAAATAATATATTATTAAAAAATATTATTAAATGATTCAAAATCACCTATATTTTTATTTTCTAAATAAATTAGCGTAGAATGAGTTTGATTATTTTCGATTATTTCTAGATCAAAATTATTATTTAAATTTAAAAATTGATTTTCATCTAAGATACTGTCTTTTTCTAATAATATTTTTGGTTCTAGAAATTCTTCAATCTTTAAAAATTTTTGATTAATTTCATTGTTTACAAAATCATTATTATCAAGGTTATTAATATTTAACTTATCAATTGAATTAGTTTCCTTGGCATTAAAACTTGAAACACTAAGTGCTACTTCTCCAAAAATTGATTCATCACCATTGATATGGTTAATGGATCCTGTGGAAAGTAAAACACTATCACCAAATAATTCACCATTTTTATCAATGCTTAATTTAAACTCTGCAAAATTAAAATCAGATAATAATTTCAATTCCCCCTGATCGGTAAAACCATCTGAATTTTTGTCTTGCCATATTTTTAAATTTGCAAACTGGGAATCTAAAGAATTAATGACTCCATCATTATTTTCATCTAGTGTTGACAATGCACCAACTCCAGTATTAACCCCATCTACAAAAAATTCAGAAAACATTTCTCTTATATCATCGACAATACCATTATTATTTTTATCCAAGACTAAAAAACCATCATCAGGCGCTACCCAATCATTCGGTTGTTGAGAAACATCTGGATTCATTGAAAATGAGATACTTTGGTTATCTATGTGAATAAACTCAAACCCATCACCATCTAAATCTAAAACAATTGGATCTACTAGGGTTGCTGCATATTGGACAAGGTTTGGCGCATAAATATCTTTTATGTTATCTACACCTGGAGAATTGCCATTACCACTCATATGTTTGTTAATTGGAATTGATGAATAAATCACATGGCCTTGTCCCTGTGGGTAAACAAAAGTAACAATTTCATCTGGGTTATTAGTTGTTAAGAGAGGTATAGCATTATTTGGAAGACTAGCTAACTCTACAAAACCATGTCGGGAATTGTTTACACCATCTAAACTGTTGTCATTTAAATTACCGGCCAAACCTGAGGAAACTATACTGGTACTTAAATTTGAATCTTTAGCTTGCGTACTTAAATTAATATCCTCTGCAACTTGTCGTGTAAAAATTACACCATCCAAACCTGGTATAGTATTAGTAAGCTCAACTTCGTTATTTCCTATTCCTTGATCATGGAAAATTAAAACTAAACCAGAATTAATTGCATTCCCAATAGAGGCCTGGTTTTCAAACTCACCACCACCTAGATCAGCACTTGTACTAGGGTTTTGTGCAAGTAAAATATCTATAGCAGCTAAATCAGACGCACGGACATTTTCTAAATCAAGACCTGTAGTTGTTCCAGATGCAGTTGCACTTACTGCCTGATTAGGATTCCCTGATTGCAAACCTAAACCATAATAACCTACAACTACAGGATCAGCTCCAATATCATGTGCACCAACAATATTTACGTTAAGAGTAGCAGTATCTGATAGTCCATGTTGATCAGTAATTGTGTAATTGAAAGTTTCAGTTAATATCTCACCTGCTCTTAAATCATTAACTACAGTATTTGTATTATTAAGATCATATATAACTACTCCATTATTCAAAATTCCTATTGATCCATGAGCAGCATCAACAAACCTCATAACGCCATCAGTATTGACATTTATAGGGGAACCAGCTCCTTCAATTGAACCAGTTCTAAATGACGTTACAGTAAAAGTATCCGCATCAATATCAGTATCATTTGATATAACATTAATAGGAAATAAGCTACCTGGATCATTTTCTGTGGCGATTAAAATATCATTCGCTGCAACAGGAGCATTATTAGTTTCTTGTGCTGTTCCTACCGAAACAAGTAATGTTTGTATTGTAGTTGCACCATGTTCATCAGTTGCGGTCACATTTAATGTAACTGATTGATTTGTGAAGTTATTTGCAACTGCAAGGAACAACATATCAGGAAGAAAAGCTTTTGCTGCTTGAGCTCCCGCTGCAAAAGCCTCAGAGGGAGATGCGCCATTTTCAATCGCTGCTAAGAAAGTAGATTCAACAAGAGTGTTAGTCTGAGCAAATTCTTCTGCTGTAATTCCTAACTCTAATGCCTTGGCTTGAGCTGCCTGACTCCCTGCTGTAAAAGCTCCAGTAGTAGAACCTGTTTGAGCAAGCGTTGCCGCGAAATGTTCTGCCCCGTGGCTAAAGATTTCATCTAAACCACTATTAATATTCGCTGATACAGTACCAAGAGATCCTCCCGTAACAGCAACAGAAATTGTATCTCCGTTGGGGTCTGTTGCGAATACACTTATTGCATCAACACCACCAGGCGACAAAGACAATGAAGAAAAAGGTGTCAAAGTTGGTGGGCTATTAATCAAATTTTCACCAGCACCATTTAAAGGAACCTCCTCAGGTATTGGTTGAAAAATAGGTTCAACAAAAATAGGTTCAAAAATTAGTTCAAAGATTGGATCAAATATCGTGTCTGGCTGGAATCCTATTGGTTCAAATCCGCCAGGACTAGGAGTAAATGGACCGGGATCAAAACCTCCAGGACCAGGAGTAAATGGACCAGGATCAAAACCTCCAGGACCAGGAGTAAATGGACCAGGATCAAAACCTCCAAGACCAGGAGTAAATGGACCAGGATC
>MDTD01134939.1_pt1 | contig 66284 bp, 64 predicted proteins | sample 811221 | NCBI WGS metagenome assembly MDTD01 (sample SAMN05326646, study PRJNA326480) | marine metagenome | isolation source: seawater | place: Pacific Ocean: South West | collected 2011
GTCTCCTAAACTTGAAAACAAGTCACTATTTTGAATAAAAAATTGTCTTTTCTCAGGTAAATTAATTTCAAATCTTGTAAGATTTACTATTTGATCATCTACTTCTACTTGTGAAAAATCTGGATTAATAGTCAAATCCAAATTCATTCCATTACCTACAGATATTTTAGCATCTCCCCCAAATGAAAAATCACTAAAAGAACTTTTATTTTCATAATTCTTTGAAATAATCCCATTAGTATAGGGTATCATTATTATTGGACTTTTTGAGCTCCCTAACGGTTTTTCAAATATTAAATCACCAAAATAAGAAATATTAAGTCCATTTTGACCTTTAGGGATGTAAGTCCATGAATTGAATTCAGAATACACATTGTCTGCTCTATAAAAATTAACTTTCCATCTAGTTGATCCCTCGGGGAATTTTAATGAACTAAAAGGAATTTTAAATTCGACACTGTAATAACCTTCTTGTTTAACTGTTTTAACGTCAAACTTTATATCCCATGAAAAATCTACGTCATTTCCAGAACTCTGCCCTCCATTAGAAATTAAAGCATCTTTTTTGACTCCAGAAGAAGTTGACTCAAACCAAAAAGCATTTGTAGCATCACTATAAGTATCAAACATAACAAGGATAGCGTCTGCACCTCTAGTTTTAGCATCACGCTTTAATGAGGGTTCTCCTACTTTATCTGCAGATGTAAATGCTTTTGCAAAAACATATAAAAATTTATCATCGTAAATAATTTTAATTTCGTTTTTTTGAGAACCCTTATTCTCAGGTATTGGAATAATACCATTAAATTCATCAGAAATCATTGAAGCTTTACCCCATGATACTTCATTATCAATTCCGTCTAAAGTAATAGTTTCTTCAGTGTATGAAGCAGATATACTATACTTTTCTTGAGAGAGTAAATTTTGAAAAGAGTAAAAGAAGAGAAGTGATATAATAGTTAATGCTCTCATTTCATATAACCACTGCTAAAATTAATTTCATTCAATAAGCTCTTATTGATTTTCCTTCATAAAAATTAATAAAAGATTTATTTACGACTTTATTACCACCAGGGGTGGGATAGTTGCCAGAAAAATACCAGTCCCCTAGGTGATCTGGGCATGCGCTGTGTAGGCCCTCAATTGACTGATAGATTATTTCTAAATCAGATTTTATTGAATTATTTTTAAGTAGTTCAGCAATTTTATTGGAGATTTCTTTTGACGAAAAAGGTTCATATATTGCTTTCACGTAATTATTAATTTGTTTTGTTGAATTTTCTATATTCGACTTACAGTTCTTATAAGTTTCTTTAAGAATTTTATCATATGTCCCTCTATCTTTATGAAGAGACAAAGCTGCTCTGAAAGCAATTAATTTATCCAATCTTGCCATATCAATACCATAACAATCAATATATCTAATCTGTGGAGCACTAGAAACGATAATAATTTTTTTTGGATTTAGTCTATCAAGAATTTTTAAAATACTTTTTTGCAGTGTAGTACCTCTGACAATGCTGTCATCTATAATAACCAAATTATCTTTAGGTTTTATAACACCATATGTGACATCATAAACATGACCAACAAGATCTTCTCTTTGAGTATCTTCAGTAATAAATGTTCTAAGCTTTGCATCTTTAATGGCAATTTTTTCAACTCTGGGACGAAGAGACAATAATTTATTTAAATCATTGTTTCGTTTAATATCATCTTTTTTGATCTTTTTGTTTAACTGTTCAACTATAAAATTCTGAACCGATTCAATCAAACCGTAAAATGAAGTTTCAGCTGTATTTGGAATAAAAGAAAATACTGTGTTTTCAATATCATTATTGATTGACTTCATTATTTGAGGGAACAGATTATTCCCTAATTTTTTCCTCTCTTTATAGATTGATGCATCACTTCCTCTAGAAAAATATATTCTTTCAAAAGAACATTGTTTTTTCGGAAGAGGTTCTTGTATCATTTCTACTGTGAGGTCACCAGATTTTTTTGTTAGAATTGCATGACCTGGTTCAAGTTCTTTTATTGATTTCAAGGGAACATTGAAAACAGTTTGAATAACAGGTCTTTCAGATGCAACAACTAAAAATTCATCATTTTCATGATAAAAGGCAGGTCTAATTCCTGATGGGTCTCTTAAAACAAATGAGTCGCCATGACCTAAAAGACCAGCAATAACATAACCTCCATCCCAATTTTTGGATGCTTTATAAAGTACTTTTTTCATATTGAACCGCTCAGCAATTTGAGGAGATGCATCAGACTTTGTGTAGCCCTCAGATTTAAGAGTTCTATATATTTTTGCAACAGAGGAATCAAGGAAATGACCAATTTTTTCCATAATTGTAATTGTATCTGATCGCTCTTTAGGATGCTGACCATAGGCCACAAGTTCAGAAAATAATTCATTCACATTTGTTAAATTAAAATTTCCTGCAACAATTAAATTTCTATGCATCCAATTATTTTGTCTAAGCAAAGGCTGGACATTTTCAATGCTGTTTTTACCATATGTCCCATATCTAACATGGCCTAACAATAATTCGCCAGAGCAAGGAATTTTTCTTTTAAACAAGTTGATATCATCTAATAGCTTAGGCTCATCCTTTTTAATTAGATTAATTTTTTTGTTAATTTTTCGAAAGATTTCTTGAATCGGTTGATCCCCATTTGATCTTATCCTGCTAATATATCTTTCGCCTGGATTCATTCCCAGCTTAATTGTTGCGAATCCAGCTCCATCTTGTCCTCTGTTATGCTGCTTTTGTAACATCAAAAACATTTTGTCTATTCCAAACAAAACAGATCCATATTTTTCTTTGAAATATGAGAGAGGTTTTTTTAGATGAATTAAAGCAATACCACACTCGTGTTTTAAAGAATCACTCATTTCAAAAAATTTAGTTCTTCATATTATTGGTTCTCAAATTTAGTCATTTCTTTAATCGCATTAACTCTTAATTTAATTGATTCATTGGATAAATTAATTAAGTTATCAGATCCAAATTTTTCTACAATGAAAGAGCCCATTGCACAAGCATATACTAAAGCATTTTTAATTATTTCAATCGAAATTTGATTTTGTTCAGCCAAATAACCAACAAATCCGCCAATAAAACTATCTCCGGCACCAGTTGGATCAACAACTTCTTTAACTGGAAATGAAGGAACAAAAAAGTTTTGTTCATCGTAAAAAAGTGAAGCGCCCTTATGGCCTTCTTTAACTATGATAAATTTTGGTCCTAAATTAATTATTTTCTTAACTGCTTTAGTGATTAATTTTTCTCCTGTTAACATCAAAGCTTCTTCGTCATTTATTGAAATTACATCAACCATTGAGATAATCTTATTTAAGGGAGATCTGAAGTTTTCAATCCAAAAATTCATAGTATCCAAAACAATTAGTTTAGGTTTTTTTGTGATTTGATTTAGAGTATTAATCTGTATCTCTGGGTGTAAATTTGCTAGAACTAAAATATCAGGATCTGAGAATTCTTTAGTTACTTTGGGCTCAAATTCCTCTAAAACATTAAGTTGAGTTTCAATTGTTTTTCTGGTTTTCATATCAGAAAAATATTGTCCACTCCATTGAAATGTTTTCCCTTGATTAGATATACTAATTCCAGAAGTGTTAATACCATTTCCTCTCAAAAGTTCCAAATATTTTTTTTTAAAATCATTTCCAACGATTGATATTATTGAACAATCTAAGTTAAATTTTGACGAGGCTAAAGCGATATGAGTTGCTGATCCTCCAAAAATTTTATCAACTCTAGCATATGGAGTTTGAATAGTATCGTAAGCTATTGTCCCAACAACTAATAATTTACTACTCATTTTACAAAATTAAAAAACTTATGATGATAGAATGTGAAATATGAGATTTAGTTTTAGTCATTATATTTTGAGATATTTTCATAATATTCGTCATTAATCAAATCATCTTTTTTAGCGGCAGTATTAGCTAAAAAATCACAACGCTCATTTTGTGGATGAGAATTGTGTCCCTTAATCCATATAAAATCTATATGGTATCTTTTATAAACTCTTATAAACCTTTCCCACAAATCAGGATTTTTTTTCCCTTTAAATCCCTTTTTTTGCCATTTAAAAACCCATTTTTTATTGATAGAGTCAACAACGTATTTTGAATCAGAGTATACTGTTACTTTAGAAAATTCTTTTTTTATTGATTCCAATCCAACTATAATGGCCATTAATTCCATCCTATTGTTTGTTGTGTGCCTATATCCTTTGGAAAATTCTTTTTTGTAAGTTGTTCCTTTAAGCTCCATGATAATTCCATACCCTCCAGGACCAGGATTCCCAATTGATGATCCATCAGTGTATAATAATATCTCTTTATCCACTTTGCTCATTTAGAAGTTTTTCAATTACTAACGGATAGTGTTTATGTTCTAATTTTTGAACTCTTTTGGAAAGACTATCGGGTGTGTCTTTAGAATCAACTTTTATAGATTTTTGTAAAATTATTTTTCCTTTATCATAATCACTATTTACAAAATGTATTGTAATACCTGTTGTTGAGTCATTTGATTTAATTACACTTTTATGAACTTCACTGCCGTACATTCCTTTCCCACCATGACTTGGAAGAAGAGCTGGATGGATGTTAATAATTTTATTTGGGAATTTAGAAATAATTATATCAGCTATTTTTCTGATAAACCCTGCCAATACAATTAAATCTGGATTTACGGAAATTAAAAATTCGAGAACTATTTTTTTTTCAAATGCTTCATTATTATAAAAAAGTGCAGAGATTTTATGCTTTTTTGCTCTTTCTAAAACACCTGCGTCATGCTTATTTGTCAAAATATACTGGACATTAATACTCTTGTTTTTTTTAAAATATTTTATGATTTGCTCTGCATTTGTTCCATCTCCAGAGGCAAAAATTATAATTTTTTTATTTTTTTTTTCACTCATCTAAACGTAATTATCCCTTTTAAAATCAACCTTAACAAGATTTAAAATAAAATATAATAACAAAGAAAAGTTATATTTCTTTTTGTTAATAGTGTTTTACTACAAAGTTTTATATTTTTGTCCACAGAACCTTAAAAATATTACTTATGTCTGATACTTCATCAAGAGTAAAAGCAATTATTGTTGACAAATTAGGTGTTGACGAAAACGAAGTAGTACCCGATGCTAATTTCACAAACGATTTAGGTGCTGATTCTTTAGATACAGTTGAACTTATTATGGAATTTGAGAAAGAGTTTGATATACAAATTCCTGATGATCAAGCTGAAAATATTTCTACAGTTGGACAAGCAATTCAATATATTGAAGAGCAATTAAGTTAAAGTCAAGTTGATGAAACCAAGACGAGTAGTAGTTACCGGATTGGGGGCATTAACTCCAATAGGTAATAACATTTCATCTTTTTGGAAAGGTCTTATATCTGGTAGGAGTGGAGCAGCTCCTATCACCTATTTTGACGTATCAAAGTTTAAGACTCAATTTGCTTGTGAATTAAAAAACTTTGATCCTCTTGATCATTTTGATCGAAAAGAAGCTAGAAAATACGATAGATTTGCTCAATATGCTCTAGTTTCAACCAAGGAGGCAATAGAAGATTCTAAGTTAGATCTTGAAAAAATTGATAAAGACAGGGTCGGTGTAATATGGGGAGCTGGAATTGGAGGACTAGAGACCTTTCAAAATGAAGTTTTAAACTTTGCCTCGGGTGATGGTACTCCCAGATTTAATCCATTTTTTATTCCAAAATTGATTTCTGATATTGCCCCAGGTCTTATCTCGATAAAATACGGATTTAAAGGACCAAATTTTTCGACAGTTTCTGCATGTGCATCTGCTGCTAATGCCATTATAGATTCTTTAAATTATATAAGAATGGGATATGCTGATATTATAGTTTCTGGTGGATCTGAGGCTGCTATAACAATAGCAGGCATTGGTGGCTTTAATTCTATGCATGCATTATCTACCAAAAATGATGATCCTAAATCTGCTTCTCGCCCTTTTGATAAAAACAGAGATGGTTTTGTTTTAGGAGAAGGAGCTGGATCTTTAATTCTTGAAGAATATGAGCATGCAAAATCCAGAGGTTGTAAAATATATGCAGAGTTAATTGGCGGTGGACTTTCTGCTGATGCTTATCATATGACTGCTCCTCATCCAGATGGAATTGGTGCTAAAAAAGTCATGGAAAATTGTATCAAAAATTCTGGTATAAAACCAGATCAAATAGATCATATAAACATGCACGGGACATCAACCCCTCTTGGAGATATTGCTGAGGTAAACGCAGTTCTTGAAGTATTTAAAGAACATACATACAAGATTAATATTAATTCAACTAAATCAATGACTGGTCATTTACTTGGAGCTGCTGGTGCAATTGAAGCTATTTCTTCAATTCTAGCCATTAATCACAATATTGTTCCCCCTACTATAAATCATTCTACGTATGATGATAAAATTGATTCTAAAATTAATTTTACATTAGGAAAAGCTCAAAAAAGAAATGTAAATATTGCTCTATCTAACACCTTTGGTTTTGGAGGTCATAATGCATGCGTAGTTTTTAGTAAATTAGATTAAGCTTTTATAGAATATATCCCATGGGGAAAAAAATTTACAAATTAGAAAAATTTGAAGAAGAAAAATTTAAGCTCTTTGCAATTCATTCTAACGTTGATGATTACAAAATTGCTTTTTTAATAAATTCTAAATGTGGATCAAAATTTTCAAAAACAAAAAGCTATATAGATTTACCCAACCAGAAAGCTTTTTTTAATCATTTTGAATGGGAAGATCAAAAAAAAGGAATTTCATGTGATCTCTTTTCTAATAGGTATAAAAAATTAGAGGATGAAGTGACTCAAGTCAAGGAGTTATTCAATCTGCCTGAGACAAAAGAAGTATATTTGATAAGTGATTTCAAAAATGTTGACTATTTTATTAAAATTAACTCAGGTGTTTCAAAAGACGTTTTCTTGAAAGAAATAAGTAAAATTGACGAGGTTTCTCTTTTCTATGAAATTGACTGTGAGAAATTAAGTAATTTATCTTTAAACTTTAACTAATGGATCAAATTAAAAAAACTAAAATTATTGCTACTCTTGGCCCTTCAACAGAAAAAAAAGAAATTCTTGAAGAAATGATTCTTGAGGGAGTTGATGTTTTTAGAATTAATTTTTCTCATTCAAACTATGATAAAATTTCAAATCAAATAAACACTATTCGTTTAATTAGTAAAAAACTTGGAGCAAATACATCTATACTAGGAGATCTCCAGGGCCCGAAGCTAAGAATTGGTGAAGTTGCTAAAAATTCTATAATAAAAGAAGGAGAAAATCTGATTTTATCCTGCAAATCCTTATTTGAAGGTGATTCAAAAAAATTATATGTTAATTATAAAAATTTTGCTAAAGATGTTAAAATTGGTGAAAATATATTAGTCGATGATGGTAAAATTATTTTTGAAGTTCTTGAAACTGATAATAAAACTGAAGTAAAAGTTAAAACTATTCAAGGTGGTAAATTGAAATCAAGAAAGGGAATAAATATGCCCAATACTAAGATTTCGCTTCCAGCACTTACTAAAAAAGATATTGATGATGCTAAATTTTCAATTCAAAATCATTTTGATTGGATTGCACTCTCGTTTGTCAGAAACAGTAATGATCTTGATGAATTAAGATCTATTATTGAAAAAAAATCTAATCACAAAATCCCAATAATTGCTAAAATCGAAAAACCCGAGGCAATAAAAAATATTAATGAAATAATCTCATCTTGTGATGGTTTGATGGTTGCTAGAGGTGATCTTGGAGTTGAAATTCCTCCTGCTGAAGTTCCATTGGTTCAAAAAGAAATAGTTTTAATGTCCAAAAAAGCCAGAAAGCCTGTTATCATAGCCACCCAAATGATGGAAAATATGATAGATAATCTTTCTGCTACAAGAGCTGAAGTAAATGATGTTGCAAATTCTGTCATGGATGGTGCTGATGCTGTAATGTTATCCGCTGAAACCTCAGTCGGGAATTATCCAGTTGAAGTTATAAGAACAATGAGCTCAATAATTAAGAGTGTTGAAAATTCTGAATTGATTATTGTTCCTCAAAAACCACCTAAAATAAAGGATGAAAGATTCATTACCAAATCAGTTTGTTATCATGCTGCACATTTAGCAAATGATGTTGAAGCAAAAGCAATCTGTACATTGACAAATAGTGGTTATACAGCATTTCAAATTTCTGCATGGAGACCTAAATCTCATGTGCTTGTCTTTACCTCAAATGAAAGAATTTTAACTCAGCTCAATCTTCTTTGGGGAGTTAAGGCATTCTTCTACGATGGCTTTGAAAGTACTGATAAAACTGTAGAACAAATTAACAAAATTGCATATGATAAGGGTTATGTTAATAAAGCAGATTTATTAATAAATCTTACTGCAATGCCTATCGCTGACAAAGGCAAAGTTAACACTCTCAGAATTTCATCGATAAAAGGATAGTTTTTTAAAATTCCAATTTAAGTTGAGCATTAAAAATTTCTTTTTTTTGTTTCAAATTCAAATTTGAAAGTGATATACCTATTAATCTAACAGAATCAATTAGAATATCTTTATACAATAATTCTTTAGAGTATTTTATAATTTTTTCCTTGTCACTTATATAATCTAATAATGTTTTACTCCTTGTTTGTGTTGAAAAATCACTGAACTTTAATTTTATTGTAATGGTTCTGCCTCCACAATTATACTTTTTTAGTCTATTTTCAAGTTTTAGTGCTATTAGTTCTAATTTTTCCTCAAGATATATTTCACTGGTTAAATTTTTACTAAAAGTTCTCTCAGCACCTAATGACTTTGGTGTGTGATTAGGTATAACAGGGCTATTATGAATCCCTCTAACTACATTATAAAAATACTTGCCAGACTTGCCGAAATTATCAACTAAAAAAGAAAGATTTTTTTTCTTTAAATCCGATCCTAAAAAAATTCCCATTTTATACATTTTTAAAGAAGTCTTTTTGCCAATCCCATGAAATTTTTTTATATCTAACTCATCAAGAAATTGTTCTATTTCATTGTCGGCTATTACCTTTTGACCATTTGGTTTATTCCAATCACTAGCAATTTTCGCAAGAAATTTATTTGATGAAATACCAGCAGATGCATTTAACCCAGTTATTTCTTTAATTTCTCTTCTTATTTCAGAAGCAATTTGAGTAGCTGATATTTTTTTTGATTTTTTTGTTACATCTAAGTATGCTTCATCCAATGATAAAGGCTCAACTAATTCTGTATATTTATAAAAAACAGATCTTATTTTCATCGAGATTTCTTTATACCTTTCAAATCTGGGAGCAATAAAAATTAAACCTGGGCACATTTTTTTTGCCAAAGCCCCGCTCATGGCACTTCTTACTCCATACTTACGGGCTTCATAACTTGCAGCGGCAACTACTCCTCTTTCTTGACCTCCTCCTACAGCAACTGGTTTACCTCGCAACGAAGGGTTATCTTTTTGCTCAATGGATGCGTAAAAAGCATCCATATCTATATGGATTATTTTTCTTAAAACAATCTGATTATGATTATCATTCATAAAGTTTAAAAATAAAAAACAATCAACTAATTTTAATTTTATTCATTGTATTAAATTTATTCAAGATTTAATTTTTTCAAAATGTCAATTAAAATCGAAATCGAAAGAAAATTTTTAGTTTGTAACAGTAATTATAAAAAAAAGTATAGCAGTAAAGAAAAAATAACACAGGCATACTTAAGTAAAGACCCTAAAAGATGTGTGCGGATAAGAATTAATGATAAAAAGGGTTGGATAACTGTAAAAGGGGAATCAGATAAAAAAGGTATTTCAAGAATGGAATGGGAAAGTGAAATTCCATTGAAAACTGCAAAAAAATTACTGAGAATATGTTTACCTAAATCAATAACAAAAATAAGATACAAAGTTCCATTAAATAAAGAGACAACAATAGAGGTAGATGAATTTTTAGGGCACAATAAAGGATTAGTTTTGGCTGAAATTGAATTAATTTCAAAAAATCAGTCTTTTGAAAAGCCAAATTGGCTGGGAAAAGAAGTTACAGGAATCAAAAAATTTTATAACTCAATGATGTAGAATATTAATTGATTTTTATCAATTTTTATAAATTTCAACAGTTAATTCTCCCTCAGAATTAATATGAGCTCTATACATGCCAGAAGTATTCATTTCCATCACTACATTTCCATTCTTGTCAATACCAATAACTCCGCCATCTCCGCCTAATGCAGCAACTTTATCATGTATTACTATTCTTGCAGCTTCTTCTAAGGAATAATTCTTATATTCCATTAATGCAGAAATATCATGCCCAACTACATTTCTGATAAAAAATTCACCCCATCCAGTGGCAGATATTGCACATGTTGAATTGTTGGCATAAGTGCCTGCGCCAATAATAGGAACATCTCCTATTCTATTCCATTTCTTATTGGTCATACCACCAGTTGAAGTTCCTGCTGCGAGATTTCCATATTTGTCAAGAGCAACAGCTCCAACAGTTCCATATCTTTGAGTACTGAGAAACTCTTTTTCTGACTCTTTTATACTTATATTAGCAGAAGATTCTATACTTTTTATTTTATCCAAATCATTTATTCTTCTTTGAGTGAAGAAATAACTCGGATCAACTATTTCAAGCCCTTTTTCTTCTGCAAATTTTTCTGCTCCTCTACCAGACAATAGCACATGAGGAGATTGCTCCATTACCTTAATTGCAGCAGTTATTGGGTTTTTAATTGTTTTGACTGAGGCAATTGCCCCTGCATTAAGATCTTTTCCATTCATAAAGGCTGCATCTAATTCTATTGTTTTTTCTGCAGTTAAAACAGCTCCTTTACCAGCATTAAAAAGCGGGGAATTCTCCATCATTCTGATACTAATCTCTACAGCCTCCTGACTTGTACCTCCCTCATTAAGTATTTTATATCCTGAGGTAATTGATTCCTCAAGAGCTTGACGATATATATTTTCCTTTTCAGGGGTCATATCTTTTCTGTTCATTGTTCCAACGCCACCATGAATCACAATTCCAAAATTCAATTCATTTTTTGAGCTAAGAAGAATCGTTTCATTGCAACTCAAGATAAAAACAGTAAATAGAAAAATTAGTTTAAACCTCATTTTTAATTCATATTGTTCATAATATAAAAAGAATATTAATTATAATATAATATTTGTATTAAAGTTCGAGTAATTTATTTTTAACCTATGGATTAGAATTTCTCCATTTTTATATATTTGAGTATATCTAAAATCATGAAAATAAATAATTCAAAAATCCTTTCCGATCTTAAACTTGAAAAACAAAATCAAGGGTCGTCAACGGGTAAAAACTGGTTTAGTTCAAATTTTATTATAAATTCTTACTCACCAATAGATAGTTCTTTGATTGGAAGCGTGACTGAAACTAATCAGAGAGATTATGAAAAAATTATTTCAGTTGCAAAAAAAGCATTTATTGATTTTAGAAAAATTCCTGCTCCAAAAAGAGGAGAATTAGTTCGTCAAATAGGTAATGCCTTTAGAGAAAAGAAAGAATCCTTAGCAAAATTAGTTTCACTTGAAATGGGAAAATCCTTTCAGGAAGGTATGGGTGAAGTTCAGGAAATGATTGATATTTTTGATTTTGCTGTTGGCCTTTCAAGACAACTTAATGGCGCTACCTTTCATTCAGAGCGCCCAGGACACAGAATGTATGAACAATATCATCCCCTTGGAATAATCGGAATTATTTCTGCTTTTAATTTTCCTGTAGCTGTTTGGAGTTGGAATGTTGCTCTTGCATGGATTTGTGGAAATGTTTGCATATGGAAACCCAGTGAAAAAACTTCTCTATGTAGTATTGCTTGCCAAAAAATAGTCTCGGAAATTCTCGAAAAAAATAATATGCCAGAAGGAATTTCATGCCTTATCAATGGAGATAAAAAAATTGGAAATCTTATTGCAAAAGATATCCGAATTCCTTTAGTATCTGCAACCGGTTCAACCAGAATGGGAAGAGAAGTTGCAAAAATAGTTGCTTCCAGATTAGGGAAATCTCTTCTAGAACTTGGTGGAAACAATGCAATAATTGTAACTCCTAATGCAGATATAAAAGTATCAACTATTGCTATTGCTTTTGGTGCAGTAGGAACTTGTGGACAACGATGTACATCTACAAGAAGGGTTATAGTCCATGAAAAAAAATATAATGACCTCAAAAAAGCTTTAATAAATTCATATTCACAAATAAGAATAGGTAATCCATTAGATTCAAAAAATCATATGGGCCCTTTAATTGATAAAGAAGCTGTTAAAAATTATCTGGAAACATTATCTAAAATTGAGAGTCAAGGAGGTAAATGGTTAATTAAGGGTGGTCTACTAAAAGAAGGGGAATATAAAAATGGCTTATATGTAAAACCTTGTATTGCTGAAATTGATCACAAAGCTCCGATTGTTCAAAAAGAAACATTTGCTCCAATACTTTATCTTATTAAATATTCTGAATCAATCCAAAATGCAATAGAAATTCAAAATGAGGTTTCCCAAGGCTTATCTTCCTCTATCATGACAGAAAATTTTAAAGAAGCACAAATATTCCTCTCGCATTGGGGAAGTGATTGTGGCATAGCAAATGTTAATATTGGTACATCAGGAGCTGAAATAGGTGGAGCTTTTGGAGGAGAAAAAGATACTGGAGGAGGAAGAGAAAGTGGATCTGACTCGTGGAAAATTTATATGAGACGTCAAACCAATACTTTGAATTTTTCTGGGAAATTACCCTTGGCACAAGGAATTAAGTTTGATTTATAGATCATCTGATCTAAAATTTTCCTTTGAATTGCTCTAAAAAACGAATGTCATTTTCAAAAAAGAGTCTTATGTCATCTATTTGATAAAGTAACATGGCAATACGCTCTATTCCTATTCCAAAAGCATACCCCGAAAATTTTTCAGAGTCAATTTTACAATTTGATAAAACATTAGGGTCAACCATACCACATCCCATAATTTCAAGCCATCCTGTTCCTTTTGTAATCCTATAATCTGCTTCAGACTCAAGTCCCCAAAAAATATCCACCTCTGCACTGGGTTCAGTGAAGGGGAAATATGATGGTCTAAATCTAATTTTAGACTTTCCAAAAAGAGCTTTAGTAAAATATAATATGATTTGCTTTAAGCTAGAAAAAGAAACTTGATTATCTATATATAGTCCCTCCACTTGATGAAAAATACAGTGAGACCTAGAGGATATTGCTTCATTTCTATAGACTCTTCCGGGAGAAATTGTTCTAATTGGAGGAGTATTTTTTTCCATGTAGCGAACTTGTACAGAAGAAGTGTGAGTTCTGAGTAAAATATCAGGATTAGACTGAATAAAAAAGGTATCTTGCATGTCACGAGCAGGATGGTTTTCTTCTAAATTAAGAGCTGTAAAATTATGCCAATCATCCTCAATTTCTGGTCCTTCAGAAATATTAAAACCAATTTGAGAAAAAATATCAATTATTTTTGATGTTACAATTGATATAGGATGACGAGACCCTGAATGAATGGGATATGCTGTCCTGGATAAGTCCTCTGAAATTTTAGCTTGCTTAACTTGAATGTTTTTTGATTTTAATGCCTCAAGCTTTTTCAAAACCAAATCCTTCAATATATTCAATGATCTCCCAAATTGTTTCTTTTCATTGACAGGGACTGATTTAAATTTGGCAAAAAGATCATTAAGAATTCCTTTTTTACCAAGATATTTAATTCTAAAATCTTCTACTTTTTCAGGCGAAGTTTCCTTAAACGCTCTGATTTCTTCCTGATATTTATCTAAATCATCAATCATAACTAAATTAATGTCCTATAGATTTCTCTTTATTTTAAAAACAAAGATAATGTCTTTATATAAATCAATAAATGCACTTTTTTAAAAAATGAATTATTTTAGCAATGTGAATTTGGTAGATTTAATTTTATTATCATTACTTTTTATTTTTTCTATCACTGGATTCAGAAAAGGAATTGTAATTGAAATTGCCTCTCTTTTATCTTTTTTTGTCGGAATTATAGGTGGCATTAAATTTTCTCCATTTGCTAGTGACATTATTAATTCTTTTTTTTCATGGAATCCAACAGTTACAAAGATTATTGCATTTATAATAGTCTTTATAGTTTGTGTTCGAATAACGACTTTAGCTGCGAAAATTATTACAAAAGCATTAAAGCTAGCCTTTTTGGGTCTCATTAACAGAATTTTAGGTGCTTTATTTGGAATGCTTAAAGGAGCTGTAATTTTTGGTTTTTTAATATTTTTATTTGGAAATTTTGTTATTCAATACATTACGAGTATTCCTGAGGAATATTTAAATAACTCTATTTTATATGGAGTTTTATATGAATTTGGAGAGAAAATTTATTCTATAGGAACAGGAATTACTTCTAACTTTTCAAGTAAAGAAATTTTAGAATCAATTTAGATTTTTTATGATTGCTTCTTTTGTCCATCCCTCAGCTCCATTTGCAATTTTTATCTTTTTCCATTCTTGCAAGCTATCCATCAGTTGAACTTTTGTTCCCTCGTGAAGTGAAAATAAATTTTCAGATCTAAAATTAGGTTCAGCCCAAACCTCAATTTTTCTATCAAAAATAATTCCGAAAATTTCATCTTTTTCAATTGATAACTTTAAAGATGATATTGAAAACGATAAAATTAGAAACAACATAGATAATATGGTGAAAAAGAAAAAAATCTTTTTACTAGAGGGCTTTGAATTTAAAAGAAATAATCCCAAGAATATAGCAGTAAGCCATGTAAATGAAATTATGATAACAGCATATTGATCTAATGAAAATAAATCAAACAAATATTCTCTAAATTTTAGTAAATCGCTTTTAGGCAATGGATCAATTGAATCTATGGTCATATTGTTTGCAAAAGCAAGGTTAATTTCAATATCCTGATCTTTCGAAGAAAATATTTTTGCTTTTTCAAAATAGAAAATACTCTCAGCAACATTATTTAACTTATAATGAGAATTTCCAAGATTAAAATAAATGGAAGAATCATGTTGGCCGTCTAAAATTATTTGATTGTATAATTTGACTGCTTCATCATACAAACCTTTGTTGTATGCATCATTTGCTTGTTGAAATATTCTGTTAACATCTTGAGAAAATACAAAAGATGAACAGTAAATTAAAAAAACAAAAATATATTTCATAATTTTTTATCAATAGTGGACATTATAGTTAATGCCTTATCAAAATCACTTTTCATTTTAACGTCTGTAGTTGGAGAAAATCTAGCTATTTCACAATTTTTAATCACCTGTATAAATATATCTATTTCCTTTTCTGAAATATTTTTTCCGATTAAAACTTCTTTGATTTTTTCTTTTGTATAATCTAAATTTTTAATCTTTAATCTTGCTTTTAAATAGTTGTAGAGAGCCAATTCTAAAGAGTCATAAAAATTATTTTTATCTCCAAGTTTCTTCTTTGCCTCTCCTAAAAATTTTCTACTTAATTTATTTGCTTCACGCTGTCTTAAATTTTCTACGTCACTTGATTTTTTTATACTATTTCTCCATATTAGAAATATTAATGATAATATGATAAAAGGACTAGCCATCAAAAGGTAAAAAACTTTACTCCCCAAAAAGGATTCTCTAGATATTGATTCTAAGTTAGATTCTAATTTTATAAATCTAAAAGTTTGATCATTATTCAAAATATTTGCTTGAGAGTTAACCTCTTGTCCTGTAATAGCCGCATTTGGTGAAGAAACTGGTCCCTCATAAACATCAACACTTAGCGGTTGTGATTTAAGATCAAAATATCTCTCTAATTCTGGGTCAAAATAAGAGAAGGATATGGGTGATAAAGGATATTTCCCTTTAAATTTTGGGACTATTGTATAATTATCTTCTGTTGATCCTTGCATGCCTTTGAGAATAATTTTTATTTTTTCATTTCGCTCAGGTTCATAAACTTCTAGAGTGTTTGGAACAACAATATTTGGCAAATTGAAAAGTTTTAAATTACCAAGGCCTGAAACCTTAACTTTAACCTGAAAGGATTCTGATGCCTTCAAAGCATCTTTATTAACAGAGACATTAAAATCAAATTTACCTACAGCTCCAGAGAAACTTGATGGTTTTCCTGCATCTGGTAAATTTTTCACTTTAATGACTTTTTTTCCTGAAGAGATTGATCTTGATGCTTGCTCATAAACTCTGTTACCAAAAAAATCAGTCCTTTTTGATGGTATGTCTATCATTAAACTTAAGGTTAATGGATCTAAAATTAACTCTCCTGTTTTTTGGGGATAAAGAACAGTTTTTCTCCATACCACAACATTATAGTCAATACCTTTGTAATTTCCCCTCTCAACCTTAAGTTGGGGAATTTTGATTTGATGACTCCAGAAATCCTTAAATTTTGGACTATCACTTTCACGAGCATCAGAAATTTGAAGAGGAGATCTAAAATATAACTTATATAAAACTGTAATCCCTTGATTTAAATAAGGATTGTTATTTGAAATTTCAGTAACTAAATGTAAATTTTCATCAATCAAATATTCAGGACTATTCGGGTCCCTTGGTTTATCTACAGCTTCAGAAACTTTTATTTCTATTGGTATTGTCTTATAAATTTCACCATCTATTTCAATTGATGCTTGGCCTATTTTCAAGAGACCTTTTTTTTGAGGTGATAAAAAATACGTAAAGGTTTTTGAAAAGGTTTTCTTTCCATTGACCCATGAGGTACTAACCGATTGATTAGGACCTCCAATGACCGTGAAATCTAAAAAATTAGGCGGATTAAAATTATCACCATTTTGATTCATTGTAAAGTCAATTCTTAATCTTTCATTTATTCCTAAACTATTTTTACTTGCTTTTGCTTCAAAAGATATACCTTGAGAGTAACTATGATTATAGACAAATAAAGAAACTAAAAAATAAAAATGAATCATTAAATATTTCATATGCTAATTAAAATTAATTACCAATCTTTCTTTCCTCTTATTGGAATACCTTTTACCTTTTTTGCGTTAATCTTATCCTGAACCTTTTTTTCTTGATTATTCATTGCTTCTAATAAACTCTTCATTTGTTGATTTGATAGTCTACCTCTTTGCTTTTGAGAATCTTTTTTTGAATCAGAATCCTGATTTTTTTTAGGATTTTCATTTTTGCTATTCTCGTCATCATTTTTTGATTTTTTATCATCCTTTTCTTCCTTGCCTTGATTTTCAGAATTCCCTTCATCTTTTTTATCATCATTCTTATTATCGTTTTCTTGATCATTTTTGTTTTCCTCTTCTTGTTCTTGATCTTTTTTATTCTTATTCTCTTTCTGCTTTTGGTTTTCCTTTTCTAATAATTCTTTAGCTAGCGCGTAATTATATCTTGTTTGATCATCGGAGGAATCATTCCTAAGTGCATTTTTATAAGCTTCAATTGCCTTAGCATATTCCTTTTGTTGCATAAATACATTTCCCATATTATGAAACGCTTTGTGCTTCTGATTTTTATTGTCTGATTCTTTTTGTGTTTGAAAAAATCTTTGAGCTGCTTCGTCAAAATCCCTTTCTTTATAATGAGTATTGCCTAGATTATAAAGCGCTTTTGAATTGCTTGGTTCCGAAGAAATTGCCTTCCTGTATGCCATTTCAGCTTCATCAAAAACTTTCTTTTCAGCAAACTTATTTCCATTATAAGTGTAGTTATTGGAATCTCTTTCCTGAGACATAATATTAGTCATGAAAAGAATAAAAAATAAACAACTAAAAACTCTAAACATATGAATTATTTTTCGTTAAATAGATTAATTTTTTGGACCCATTTAGTTTTTGTTTCAAAGATAAAAACCTCGAGTAAAAGTAAAGTGAATGCAATCAAAAGAAAAATCTGAAACTGGTCTTTATAACTCACAAATTTTTTTGCTTCAAATTCTTTTTTATCCATTTCTTTTAAGGTTTGCTCAACAAAATCTAAAACTAAATCAGTGTCATTTCCATCATAATATGCTCCATTACTAACCTCTGATATAGTTTTTAAAATATTAGCATTTTTTTTAGTAATCACAACATTCCCCTCTAGATCTTTTTTATAAGTTTCAACTATCCCATTTTTTTTTATTGGTATAGGAGCTCCTGATTCAGTTCCAACACCCAAGGTGAAAACCCTTACTCCAAATTCACTTGCCCTAATAGCAGCTTTTTCTGCCTCATCTGAATGATCTTCCCCATCAGAAATTAAAAAAACAACTCGATTAGTTTGATCTTGATCATTAAAATAGGTTATTGAAAGATCTAAAGCTGAATCCACGGCAGTCCCTTGAGAGGATAACATATCAGTATTAAGAGACTGTAAAAACATTTTTGCTGCCCCATAATCAGTTGTTATAGGGAGTTGCGGAACAGCTTGAGCAGCATAAGCAATGATACCTACTCGATCACTAACAAGTTGATTAACTATTGCTGAAACTAGCCGTTTTGATTTTTCTAAACGGTTTGGAGCAATATCTTCTGCTAGCATACTTTTTGATACATCAACTACAAAAACAATATCAACTCCCTCCCTTTTTACTGTCTCTAATTCAGTTCCTATTTTAGGATTCACAAGGCCAAAAATTAGAAATAAAATACTCAAGCTTAAGAACAAAAGTTTTATAATAGGTTTAAAAAAAGACCTATTTGGACTAAGCCTTTCCATTAATGCTCTATCAGCAAAATTTGACTGTGTCCTTATTTTCCATCTATGAACTAACATATAACCCACCCAAATTATTGGCAAAAGTGAAAGAAAATAAAAATAAATTGGCTCGTCTATTTGATACATATTATACAAAACTTTTAAGAAGTATACTTTTAAAAAACCATTCTAGAAAAATAAACCCAATTGCTAATAAAATTAATTTTCTATATTTTTCATCATAATTATAGTATTTAAATTCTTGTATTTCAGTTTTTTCTAACTTATTTATCTCTTGATAAATCTCCTGTAATTTTTTATTATCTGTTGCCCTGAAATAAAGTCCCCCAGTACTACTTGCAATAGTTTTAAGTAATTCCTCATCGATTTCTACTTTTGTGATTCCATATTTAAATTTGCCGTTAGGTAAAATCCCAACTGGTGCCCTAGCATTCCCATTACTCCCAAGACCAATTGTATATGTTTTAATTCCATATTCAACTGCTAATTCTGTTGCAATTTTGGGATCAATGAATCCTGAATTATTAACTCCGTCAGTAAGCAAAATAATGACTTTACTCTTTGCTGGGCTGTCTTTTAATCTATTTACAGAGGTAGCGAGTCCCATACCTATAGCAGTTCCATCATCAATAAGTTTTTGATAAGTTATTTCTTCTAATGATTTTTTTACAATCGCTCGATCACTAGTAATGGGAGTTTTTGTATAGCTTTCACCTGCATAAACAACTAATCCTATTCGATCACTAATTCTATCATCAATAAAAGCTGATGCAACTCTTTTAAGGGAACTTAACCTGTTGGGTTTTAGATCTTGGGCTAACATACTGGAAGAAATATCAATAGCCATAACTATATCTATCCCCTTGTTAGTTTTTGTCCTTGTTGATACATCTACTGATTGGGGTCTTGCTATAGCTAGGATAATAAGAAGGAGGGCTAAAACTCTAAATAGAAAAGGTAAAAATCTTAAACTTTTTAAAAAAAAATTTGATTCAGTCTCAAAACCCTTAGTAGAGGAAATTTTAAGTAAGGGTTGAGATTTATTTTTAGTAAAAAAATACCAGAGAATTATTATTGGGAAAAATAAAAACAACCAAAGAAAAATAGGGTCTTTAAAAAATATATCCTCAATCATTTTTATAGTTCTTTAATTAGTTCAAGATTATTAATTATCCTGTTTTCAATTTCTAAAGCATAGCGATCATCTTTTTCATAAAGTATAGTTAGAATAATTGATTTAGATTTAAAATCAAATACATATGAACTATAATTAAATCGTCCCTTTTCTCCTTGATCATCAACTGGATAATCTAATGTGCCAAAAAATTTTATTGCAGGAATTCCTGAAAAAGTCTTAACCTCCTCATTTTTTGAAAAAATATTACTAGCTCCTCTGAGATTAAATTCATCCAAAATTAATTGAATCAACTCCTGAATTTCTTTTTCACTCTGATCAGCTCCAGATTTATTATTGGAAGATTGATCATTTTCATTGTTGTTTTTTGATTTTTTATTTTTAAATATTAAATCTACATAAAAAGGTTTCTCATAATTTCCAAAAGAAAAGCTTTGGATTTGGTCATCGCTTCTTTTTTCTCTCTTGAGAACATCTGGGGTAACCAATTTCACTGGCGGAATACCATATTGGCTTGTTACCCATTCAGCATTTTTAAGTTTTATAGTAGGGTTCCCCAAAATTGTATCTGTAACTGGATAAAAGCCATAAATACTAACTGCTAAAAAAAATGAGAATACTATTGAAATCATAAAAAACAATATCCCTTTATATATAATTTTTTTTCTTCTCTTTTTTATTAGCAATAATTTATACTCTTCTTGCTCTCTTAGTTCCTCCTCTGATAACTCGGGTAAAACTTCATTTGTCTCAATAACTAACTCCTCAGCAAAAGATCTATCTTTATACAAAAGGCTTTTCTCTGGTATAGACTTTGCAAATTTTACAAGATCTGCTGTTTTTAAAATATTCTTTAAATTATTTAAAGTTTGGGTTTTTAAATCTAGAATTCCCTTAGTTTTTAGAAGTTCTAACTTTAGCAATAATTGATCTGAAGTACTTTCAAGAGCAGATACTTTAGCGTCCTCTTCTAAATATCTTCTAACTATTCCTGTTAATGAAGAATAATATTCTTTATAATCTTGATCTTTTTTCAATTCAAAGGATTCTAATTCTTTTAATTCTTTAATTGCTCTTTCAAAGGGAGGATCAATATCTAAAGAATTAGACTCAATTTTGGTTTTAAAGAATAAAAAATAAATTAACCCAGTAATAAAAAGACCAATTAAAATTATAATCAAGATCCATTTGATTATATCAAAATAATTTTTTTTAACTTCTTCAATTGGTTTAATATCAAATAAAGGTTGCTTTAAAGTATCAACAGAAACATTTTTAACGTTAATTAAAATTGAATCTGAAATTTTTAATGAGCCGTTTAAAAAAAATTTTTGATTGGGTAGCCAATAATTCCCTGAATCAAAATGAATAAGTGAGTATTTTTTAGCAAATAAATAATGTGATTCACTTTTGATTGTATCCAAAGGATAATCCTCTAAAATTTCAAAAGGTAGGAAAAATGGTTTTTCTGAGAATTTTATATCAACAAGGGTATCAGATTTAATTTTTATATAGTAATCAATTTTTTCACCAATCATTACACTGGTTGAATCAATAAAAAACTCTACACTTTCATCACCCTGGCTATATAGATGGATTGAAGAAAGTAATAAAGCAATTAATGAAATAGTTTGTTTTTTTATCACTTCCCTCTGGATTTAAAATAACTCAAGAGTTTTTTTACATAACTTTCATCTAAACGACAATTCAAGGCTCCTGCTCCATTTTTTTTAAATAACTCATCGAATAAACTCACATATTCCTGGTAATACAAAGAATATGATTTTCTTACTTTTGAAATTTGTGTGTTAATCCAATTTACTTCACCCGATTCACTATCAAGCATAGGCACTAAGCCAATATTTGGAATTTCTTCCTCTCTTCTGTCAAAAACTCTAATGCCTGTTAAATCATGTTTCTTCGCAGCAATCCTTAAAGTTTTTTCGTAATCAGATGATATAAAATCAGACATCAAAAAAGCTATTGCTTTTTTCTTTAATACTCCAGAAAAAAATTCTAGTGCTCTGTTTATATCTGTTTTTTTGCTTTTCGATTTAAATTCTAAAAGCTCTCTAATTATTCTAAGGATATGAAATCTCCCTTTTTTAGGAGGAATATATAATTCTATTTCATCTGTAAATAAAATTAGACCAACTTTATCATTATTTTTCAAGGCCGAAAATGAAAGTGTAGCTGCAATTTCAGTTAACACCTCTCTCTTGAACTGATTTTGAGTGCCAAAAAATTCTGATCCACTGATATCAATCAATAACATTAAAGTAAGTTCTCTTTCTTCTTCAAAGACTTTTATAAAAGGTTCATTATATCTGGCAGTGACATTCCAATCTATATTTCTTATGTCGTCTCCATACTGATACTGTCTAACTTCACTAAAAGTCATCCCACGACCTTTAAAAGCACTATGATACTCACCACCAAAAATATTATCGCTCAGACGACGAGTTTTTATCTCTATTTTCCGAACTTTTTTTAAAAGCTCTTTTGTTTCCATATTATAAATTGCTTTTAGGAAAAGAGTTTTAAGATCAACTCTTAAGGTACTTCCACTTGATTGATTATCTTACTTATAAGATTTTCGGTTGAAACATTTTCAGCTTCAGCCTCATAAGTAAGTCCAATTCGATGTCTTAAAACATCATAAATAACTGATCTAACATCCTCAGGAATGACATACCCTCTGTGTTGAAGAAAAGCATAACATTTTGAAGCAAGAGCTAGATTTATACTACCCCTTGGAGAAGCTCCAAAACTAATAAGTGGTTTTAAACTATCCAAAGAGTAATTTTCCGGGAATCTAGTAGCAAAAACAAGATCTAGAATATACTTTTCAATTTTTTCATCCATATAAATCTCACTGATAAGATTTTGAGCTGTTTCAATTTGCTTAGTGGTAACAATGCTTTTAACTTTTTCAATGGAATTAGAAAGATTTGATTTTATTATTAATTGCTCTTCCTCAATTTTAGGATAATCAATCACAACTTTAAGCATAAATCTGTCAATCTGAGCCTCAGGTAATGGATAAGTGCCTTCTTGTTCAACAGGATTTTGAGTTGCCATGACTAAAAAAGGTGAAGGAAGACTGAAAGTTTTATCTCCTATAGTCACTTGTTTTTCTTGCATAGCTTCAAGCAATGCTGATTGAACCTTAGCTGGAGCTCTATTAATTTCATCTGCAAGGATAAAATTTGCAAAAACGGGACCTTTTTTTATTGAAAAATCATTCTCTTTTATATTATAAATCATAGTTCCAACTACATCTGCAGGAAGCAGGTCAGGAGTAAATTGAATTCTACTAAAACTACCTTTAACCGATTGGCTAAGAGTGTTTATTGCTAAAGTTTTAGCTAATCCAGGTACCCCTTCTAATAAAATATGCCCCCTGCCCAATAAGCCGATTAGTAATCTATCAATCATTCCCTTTTGTCCAATAATTACTTTATTGATTTCCATTGTCAATAAATCTATAAATGAACTTTCTTTTTCTATTTTTTTATTTATTGAATCAATATTTATTTCTTTTGTCATTTTAATTTTATTAGCTTTTAATTAAAGGAAAGCAAAATTGAAAAATATTTTTATTCCCCTATGTTAAGATTTGGTTAAAAAATAAAGTGAATTAATATTTAGCTTTCCTAATAATTTCCAATATATGAGTTAATTTTGAATAGTATGACTAAGATTTCAAATATAATTTCAGGAACAATGGGATGGGGTTCATGGGGGCATAACCTTAATCTTAAGGAGATGGAAAATTTAATTATAACTTGTTTAGAATTAGGAATTAACACATTTGATCATGCTGATATATATGGAGGATATACTACTGAGGCTGATTTTGGTAAAGCATTTATAAACTCAGGAATAAATCGAAGTGATGTTTTTTTTATCTCAAAATGCGGAATACAATATCCAAGTACAAAAAGAAAGCTAGAAATTAAATATTATGACTATTCAAAAGAATATATTATAAAATCTGCAGAAACTTCAATAAAAAATTTAAATGCGGATTATTTAGATCTGCTTCTGCTTCATAGACCAAGTCCATTAATGAATGAAGAAGAAATATCTTCAGCAATAGATTATCTGAAAAAACAAGGTAAAATAAAAGCATTTGGAGTATCAAATTTTCAATTTTCACAAATTGAACTTTTAAAAACTAATTGTGAAATTAAATGGAATCAAATTGAATTTTCATTAACCAATAATGGATTAGGATTTAATGGATTATTTGATTATTTGATGAAAAGTAAAATTAAAGCAATGGCCTGGTCGCCACTTGGATCATATTTTAAATTAAAGGATGTTAAATCAAAGAGAATAGAAAAGGTACTTAAATTACTGATGAAAAAATATGATGCTTCAGAAGATCAGTTATTATTATCTTGGATAATGAATCATCCTCTAAATATATTACCCGTAATTGGTACAATAAAAAAAGAAAGGATTAAGGCTGCCATTAAATCTTTAAATATAAATCTTGATAAGTCTGACTGGTTTTCATTATTAGTTGCAAGCCAAGGATATAAGGTTCCTTAAAAATAAAATCTGCCATGAAAAATAAAACTGTTTTAGTTACAGGTGCTAGTAGTGGAATTGGTTGGGAAACAGCCAAAATATTTTCAACCTCTGGTGCCCAAGTAATTTTATGTGGAAGAAGGAAAAATAAACTTCTTAATCTTCAAAAAGAAATTCCAAGTCCCTCTCACATCCTAGTTTTTGATGTTAGAGATAATGAAAGAGTTATAAAAGAAATTCAGTCAATTCCCGATCAGTTTTCAAAAATTGATATTTTAATTAATAATGCAGGTAACGCTCATGGACTAGATGACTCTGTTGAAGCTGACCTTGATGATTGGGACTTAATGATTGATACAAACTTAAAAGGTTTAATTTATGTAACAAAAGCCATTTTACCTTCAATGATATCAAGAGGAAGAGGGCATATAATAAATGTTGGCTCAATAGCAGGAAAGGAAGTTTATCCTAAAGGGAATGTATATTGTGCAAGTAAATTTGGTGTAAATGCTTTCAACAGTGGCTTAAGAATAGATCTAAACAAAACGGGGATTAAAGTTGGAATTATCAATCCTGGTAAAGTGAAAACTGAATTTTCAAATGTAAGATTTAAAGGTGATTCCATAAGAGCAAAAAAAGTTTATGAGGGATTAAAGGTTCTTTCTGCAGTGGATGTAGCAAATGCTATATTTTATATGGCTAACGTTCCTGATCATGTAAATATATCTGATCTTGAAATTCTTCCAAATTCCGAGGCCAATACATACATTGTTAACAGAAATCTATAGTTTATTATAAGTTTTTGAAAAATTTATAACCTTTTTAAAAATTTCAGTTTTTAATCTTCCAATGTTATTGTAGGTTTTTGCGGAAACAAAAATTGCTCCCTTGTTTTTTGAATTCATCCAAGTTTCTTTCCATTCTGAAATAGAATAATTTTTTTTTGATCTAGATTCTATTAATTCACTATCATCCCATGGTTCAGGTTTATAGGCATCAATTTTATTGAAAACAACAATCATAGGCTTTTCAACACTATTAATTTCCTCTAAAATTTTATCAACTGAATCCATTTGTTCTTCAAAATTTGGATGTGAAATGTCTACAACATGAATGAGAAGGTCTGATTCTCTAATTTCATCCAAGGTGCTTTTAAATGATTCTACCAGTTGAGTAGGTAATTTTCTAATAAAACCAACTGTATCAGAAAGTAAAAATGGAAAATTATTAATTACCACTTTTCTTACTGTGGTATCTAGTGTAGCAAATAACTTATTTTCAGAAAAAACATCACTTTTTGAGAGAACATTCATTAGTGTCGATTTTCCAACATTAGTATAACCAACTAAGGCCACTCTTGGAATTCCCTTTCGATTGCTTCTTTGAGTAGTCATTTGCCTATCGATAGTAGCTAATTTTTTTTTAAGTAATGAAATTTTGTTTCTTATAATTCTTCTATCCGTTTCAATTTCTCTTTCACCAGGACCTCTCATTCCAATTCCACCTCGTTGCCTTTCCAAATGAGTCCATAATCCTTTTAATCTGGGTAAAATATATTGATATTGAGCAAGTTCAACTTGATTTCTAGCATAACTTGTTTTAGCGCGTTGGGCAAAAATATCAAGGATTAAGCCTGTTCTGTCAAGTATTTTACATTTTAAAAGTTTTTCTATGTTCGCCTGTTGCCCTGGGGTTAATTCATCATCAAAAATAACTGTTGCAACATCATTGTTGAATACATATTTTTCAATTTGTTTCATTTTACCAGGACCAACAAATGTTTTAGGATTTGGAAAAGAAACCTTTTGGACAAAAGATTTTATAACATTTCCCCCCGCTGTATAGACAAGAAAAGAGAGCTCTTCCAAATATTCTCTTAATTTATTCTCGTCTTGAGTTTTTGTAATTACGCCTATCAAAACGGCTTTTTCTACATCTAAAGCCTTTTTTTCAATCATTTAAGTTATTCCAAACTTTTAATTCAAAAATTTTTCCATCAAAGACACCATAAGTGTAGCTTTTAAACCAATCTCCAAGATTAACATATTTTGCCTTTTCATTGAGGGAAATTTCAATAGGAATATGTCTATGTCCAAAAATTAAATAATCAAAATGCTCTTCTTTTAATTTAGTTTTACTATATAATACTAAAGGCTCTTTTTCCTCTCCCAAAAATTTAACATTTTCATCTCCTGAAATTAATTTATTTTTTTGTGATAGAAATTTTCCAAATCTAATTCCAATATCAGGATGAAGCCAGCGGAAAAACCATTTTGAGACAGGGTTGATAAAAACCCTTTTCATTAGTTTATATCCAATATCTCCTGGACCAAGTCCATCACCATGTGCTAAAAAAAACTTACTCTCATTAACTTGAATTTTAAGAGGCTTATGATGTACCTCTATTCCTAACTCCTTTTGAAAATAATCTCTCATCCAAAGATCATGATTACCTACAAAAAAATTTATTTTTATACCCGAATCAGATATTTCAGCCAATTTACCTAAGACCCTTGTAAATCCTTTCGGTACCACCATTTTATACTCAAACCAAAAATCAAAAAGATCACCAAGAAGAAATATTGAAGAGGCATCTTTTTTTATAAAGTCTAACCATTTAATAAATTTTTTTTCTTTCAATCTACTAACATTATCAGATGGAGATCCCAAATGATTATCTGATGCAAAGTATATCTTTTGTCTATTCTGGAGTTTCATCTCTTAATATTGAAAAAATTATTTTAATGCTTGATCAATATCTTCTACTAAATCTTCAAGATCCTCTATACCCACGCTAAATCTGACTAATGAATCGATAACTCCAACAATCTCTCTGTCCTTTTTGGGAATAGATGCATGAGTCATTGATGCGGGATGACCAACTAAACTTTCGACTCCACCTAATGATTCAGCAAGAGTGAAAATTTTTAATTTTTTGATGACTTTTAAGGCTGTTTTATAGCTTAAATCTTGGGGAATAAAAGAAATCATTGCACCGAAATCTTTCATTTGAGACTTTGCTATTTCGTGATTTGGATGACTTTTAAACCCAGGCCAATAAACTTTCTTTATTGCTGAATGAGATGATAAAAATTCAGCTATTGCCCTAGCATTTTCACAGTGTCGCTGCATACGAACATGGAGAGTTTTGATTCCTCTAAGGGTTAAATAACTATCCATTGGACCTGGAACTGCGCCACTAGCATTTTGGATAAAAGCTAATTTTTCTGAAAGATTAAGATCATTTACAACTATAGCTCCTAAGATAACATCGCTATGGCCAGAAAGATATTTTGTAGCTGAGTGCATTACTATATCAGCACCTAAAAGTAAGGGCTGTTGAAGAAATGGACTAGAAAAGGTATTATCAACAGCAACTAAAATTTTTCTCTCTCTTGCATATTTTGCAACTGATTTAATATCAATAATATTCATCATAGGATTAGTTGGAGTTTCAATCCAGATCAGTTTAGTTTTTTCAGTGACTAGATCAAAGATATTTTCTACATTTTGCATATCAACAAAATGAAATTTATATCCAAAATTTTTAAATATCTTATTGAAAAGTCGAAATGATCCTCCATACAAATCGTTTGTAGAAATAATTTCATCTCCTGGAGTAAAAAGCTTCATTATAGCATCAATAGCTGATAAACCTGAGGAAAATGCAAACCCATAACTACCCTCTTCTATTTCAGCTAAAGATTTTTCTAAGGCTGTTCTTGTTGGATTATGAGTCCTACTGTACTCATATCCTTTGTGATCTCCTGGAGCTTTTTGAGCATATGTAGAAGTTTGATAAATTGGAGGCATGACTGCTCCATAAGCAAGATCAGGACTTTGTCCTCCATGAATTACAGAGCTATTAAACCTTAATTTTTTTTTCACTTATTTGTTCTGAATATACAAATGTATTGGATTTTATAACATTTGATATTTATTTAAATAAAAATGATTTTATTTGCGGGATCATTTTACGAAGATGAATAATAGATTTTTAGCTTTAATTGCTGCTTTTGGTGCTACATTGATTTATGGTATTAATCATACTGTCGCCAAGGAAGTAATGCCAGATTATGTTGGAGCATTTGGTTTTATCTTTTTAAGATTAGCTGGCGCAACAATTCTCTTATGGTTAATCAGTATTTTTCTGCCAAGAGAGAAAATCGCCAGAGAAGATTTTCTTAGAATGTTTTTTGCTTCTATTTTAGGAATGTGTATTAATATGAATGCTTTTTTTAAGGGGTTAGAACTATCTACTCCTATCAATAGCGGAATCATTATTACACTTTCACCAATTTTGATATTAATTCTCTCATCAATATTTTTAAGTGAAAAAATAAATACAGTCAAAATTCTTGGGATTACACTTGGTTTCAGTGGTGCCATTTTACTGATAGTATTTGGAGTAAAAAGTCTGCCTAATGCGCCAAACATAACATTGGGAAATATTCTTTTTCTTATTAATTCAACAAGTTATGCTGGTTATATTATTGTAATAAAGCCTCTAACAAATAAATATCATCCAATCACCTTGTTAAAATGGTTATTTATCATTGGTTTTATTTTATCTCTCCCTTTAACAACCAAACAATTTAACGATATAAGCTGGATTTCATTAACTCCTGATATAATTTGGAGAATACTTTTTGTCATCATAGGAACAACTTTTATGACCTATTTGTTAAATATATATGCTTTGAAAAATCTCCCTGCTGCTACTGTTGGAGCATTTATCTACTTACAACCATTAATTACAATTTCATATGCAGTTTTAACAGGTAATGATAAACTAGATTTAGTTAAATTAGGTGGTTGCTTAATGATTTTATTAGGAGTTTACTTAGTTTCTAAAAAGCCTGCCTCCATTAGAACTAGTAGAAGTGAAAGTTGAATTGATCTATATCCCCTATCATTATACCACCACTCACCTAGTGAATGAACATTACCTCCCTTACCACCTCTACCAATAGTTACAGAGGGTATTCCTAGAGATATTGGAATATTTGAATTAGTTGATCCACGAGTTAGTCTAGGAGTAACTCCAAAATGTTTGGTCACCGCCATAGCTCTTTGAATCAGAGGTAAAGAGGAAGATAACTCTCCAGAAGGGCGGTTCCCAATTTTCTCTATAATATAAGTTAAATTATTCCCTAATCTCTTTCTACCATTTTGATCATCTAAAGCTTCTTTAATAGAATTCTTTAGGATTTTTTCCATCTCATCAAGTCTATTTGGATCTACAGATCTTATGTCAACCTCCATGATTGATTCAAAAGGAATGGAATTAATAGAGGTCCCTCCTTTTACAATTCCAATATTATAACTTGTTTTTGGACCTGTAGAAGTATAGCTATCAGCTGAATTAACAAATAATTGAATAGCTTTGCCTAAAGCATGATGAGGATTAACAAGACCAAATGAACCCCATGAGTGTCCTCCAGGTCCGGTAAAAGTAACTCTATAACGATAGGATCCAAGTCCTTTATTATTAACTCTGCCAATACTACCACCATCTATCGAAATCCAAGAATCTATCTTTTGTGCTCCATCTCTAAAAAGATATTTTACACCCCTTAAATCTCCTAATCCTTCTTCTCCTACCGTTCCAATAAATAATAGGTTATCTCTGAGGATAATATTATTGCTTTTTATTGTTTTAAGAATTGTAATTAGCATACTTAAACCTCTTGAATCGTCAGCGATCCCTGGAGCATAAAGAGTATCATTTTTAATTCTAACCTTAACATCTGTCCCCTCAGGAAAAACTGTATCCAAATGAGCATCTATACCAACTGTTTTTAATCCCTGTTGTCCTCTTAAAAGTCCAACAACATTACCCTCTATATCAATCCAGATAGAGTCTATACCAACTTCTTCAATCATTTTTTTAAATGCAATAGCTCTTTTTTCTTCTTTGAAAGGAGGGGCCTCTATTTCAGTTAATTTTATAAGATTCTCATAGGTAAAGGGTTCTTGTTGTATAATATATTCAAATGATTTTTTAACTTTTTTATTTTTTAAAATAGCTTTTATTTCTTTAAAGTATTTCGTTTCAATCTGATTCTCTTGGCCAAAAGAAAAAGAAAAAAAGAGAAGAATTATATACAGATTATATTTCATTTTGAATAGGCTAAAATTACAATTCAATATATTAAATTTGTATCAAATTATAAAGCATGAAATTTTTGTATCCACTTATTTTTATTTTACCATTACTTTTTTTCAACTGTCAAAACGTAAATGAAAAAAAGGAAATTAACATTAAATCCTCTACCAAGGACCAAACGATAGTTGAAAAAGAAATTGAGATCATCTTGAACTCTGATGACTTAATGAGATTTGATAAAAATATGTTAGTTGTCCAATCTGGACAAAAAATAACCTTAACCCTAAATCATACGGGTAAAATGGATAAATCGATAATGGGTCATAACTTTGTGTTATTAAAGAAAGATGTTGATGTGACAGCCTTTGCTGAAAAAGCTATTTTAGCAAAAAATAACGAATACATTCCTGAGGGAGATGAAGTAATTGTTCATACAAAACTTCTTGGAGGAGGAGAAAGTGATACAATAATTTTTGACGCACCAGAAAAAGGATACTATACTTATCTCTGTAGTTTCCCTGGACATTGGGGTTTAATGAAAGGTAAACTTATAGTTAAATAGACCAAGACTTTCCTCCTGTGGCTTCCATTAAATCAACACAACCTTTTTGTTGTCCTGGAACAGGATCATAAGCCAATACTTTTTCACCTATGTATTCACTATTTCTATATCCCCATATGGATAGTTGTCGAATACCGTCCAAAAAAATAAATGAATTTATATCATTTGAAAGAGGCTCAGGAGCTTTCCCATTTTTGAATTCTTTAATATATTGATTATAAGTTTTCTGCCACTTTTGTCTTTGCAATTTATCAGCCTTCAAAAGTCTTGAAAATTGATTTTCATATTCAGAAGTTGAAACTTCATCTAATTTCTTTTTAGAAGTTTTTTCAAGGAGCATACCAGAAAATTTTTTCATCAAAAGTTTTATATTTTTCTGTTCAGCTGAACTTAACATTAATTGGTAATGGGCATCTATAAATCTTGAAAGATTTAATTCTTTTGCACCAGGAATATCAGTCTTAGGGATAAAAATATCCGTTATTTTCTCAGTCATTTCATACTCTTGATAAGAAAGAAATTTTGGTTGCCAATCTTTCTCTTTAAAATCACACCCATTAAGAACAGTTAAAAGGGAGGGAGCAAGAGTAGCTGCACCAAAAGAAAAACCAATTTTTTTTATAACCTCTCTTCTATCCATAATCTAATAATTTAAATATTCATCTTCTTTAACTCTTTAACTGCATGATTTGCAGCTCTTGCTGTTAAGGCCATATAAGTGATTGATGGATTTTGATTCCCCCCAGAAGTCATACACGCGCCATCAGTAACATAAACATTTTTCACATGATGTAATCTGTTGTTTCCGTCTAAAACAGATGTTTTGGGATCTCTCCCCATCCTTGCTGTACCCATCTCATGAATGCCAATTCCAAAACCATATTCGCTCTCTGTGGGTATTACATTTTTAAATCCTGCTGACTCTAACATGTCATAGGCCTGTTGTTTCATGTCTTTTCTCATATTGAGCTCGTTTTCTTTTATTTCAGCATCAAATGTAATGGTGGGGAGTCCCCATTGATCCTTTTTATCATAATCTAAAAACATCCTATTATTATGATAAGGTAAAATTTCTCCAAAACCATTTAACCCTATACTCCAATCACCAGGTTCAAGTATTGCCTTTTTAAAATCCTTCCCGTAAGCGGTCTCCTCCTTAACTATATCTGACCATGCAGATCTTCCGCCTCCTCCTTGATAACCATAGCCTCTAACAAAATCTTTCTGATCGGTGTTCCCGCCAATATTTCTGAATCTTGGGATATAAATCCCATTTGGTCGCCTACCAATAAAATACTTGTCTTTGAATCCATCATATGTTGCACGTGCTCCAACTTTAAAATGATGATCCATTATGTTATGTCCTAATTCTTCGCAATCATTTCCCATTCCATTGGGAAATCTTTCAGATTTTGATTGCATTAATATAGATGTTGATGGGATTGCTGAAGCACAAAGAAAAACAACCTTGGCTTTAAACTCAATAACTTCTTTCGTCTCTGAATCTATAACACTTACACCGGTAGCTAACTCTTTATCCTTGTCGTATAGAACTTGATGAACAATAGAATTTGGTCTCAAAGTCATATTCCCAGTAGCTTCTGCAGCAGGTAAAGTAGATGAATTACTACTAAAATATGATCCAAAAGGACAACCTCTTCGACAGCGATTCCTGTATTGGCAGCTTACTCTTCCCATTCCAGGTTTTGAACCCTCAGTTATGTGAGCTACTCTGCCTATTGTAAGCAGCCTATCATTATAATTCTCGCTAATTGATTTTTTTAATTTATCTTCTATACAATTTAGCTCCATTGGCTTTAAAAATTGTCCATCAGGGAGTTGGGGTAACCCAAGTTTTTCTCCACTAACACCTATATACTTTTCAACATAATCATACCATGGTGAAATATCTTTATAACGAATAGGCCAGTCTACTGCTATTCCTTCTTTTAAATTTGCCTCAAAATCAAAATCACTCCATCGATAAACCTGTCTCCCCCAGGTTAAAGATCTTCCGCCAACATGATAACCGCGAATCCAGTCAAACTGTTTAACTTCATTATAAGGGTGTTTAATATCGTCTACAAATAAGTGCTTAGTTGCCTCTGAATTAACATATCCTGTTCGACTTTGTTTTGGTTGACGTTTTCTTATTTTTTGTGTAATTCGATCTCCTACTTCATAATCCCAATGATCATCATTCATAGTTGTATAATCTTCAATATGTTTGAGCATGCGTCCCCTTTCAAGAACTAAAGTTTTTAAACCTTTTTCACAAAGTTCCTTTGCAGCCCACCCTCCGCTAATTCCTGTACCAACGACTATTGCATCATAATTATTTTTCATTAATGTTTTATTAAAAATTTTAAATATAGGAATATTATCTAAATTGAAAATTAGTTCTCTATTATTTATATCAAATCTAAATTACATCCTAATTATCTTATAATAAGTACTAGAAACAACTATCAATACATAAAAACATCAAGGTTTTATTAAATTCATATTAATTTAAAATTTTAGTGTATTTTAACATAAAAATAATATCCTATGAAAAGAAAAGACTTCCTATCAACGCTTGGAATTGCCGGTATTGGAACAAGCCTCGGTGTATTTGCATCAAATAATTACTCACCAACAACTTTTGAAGAAACTCCCTTTTTTAAACTATCTCTTGCGCAGTGGTCTCTTCACATTGCAATTCAAAGCGGTAAGATGTCACCTTATGACTTTGGGAAATTTGCAAAAAAACATGGCTTTGAAGGACTAGAATATGTTAATACACTCTATAGAGATGTTATGGAAAGTAAAGAAAAGTCAAAGGTCATTAAATCATTTATCAAGAAAAATAATCAAATTGTAAATGATCTTAATTTAGAAAATGTTTTGATAATGATTGATGATGAGGGAAATTTATCAACTTTAAATCAAAGAAAGAGAATTAAAGCAATTGAAAATCATAAAATTTGGATTGAAGCTGCTAGTGAAATGGGCTGTCATTCTATAAGAGTAAACCTTCATGGAACCAGTGATGCTGAAAAATGGAAAGTTACCTCGAGTGAAAGTCTTAGTAAATTATCAGACTATGCATCTGATTATAATATTAATATTATTGTTGAAAACCATGGTGGACTTTCATCAGATGCTGATCTTTTGATGGAAGTAATGGAGAATGTTAACAAAGACAACTGTGGAACACTTCCTGACTTTGGTAATTTTTGTATTTCAAGAAAATGGGGTTATGGTGAAAATGGTTGTGAAGATGAATTTGATAAATATGAAGGCGTTAGAAAACTTATGCCAAAAGCATTTGCAGTTAGTGCTAAATCTCATGTATTTGATGAAAATGGAAATGAAAAAGAAATAGATTATAAAAAAATGCTTTCCATTGTAAAAAATGCTGGCTATAAAGGATATATAGGTGTTGAATATGAAAAAATATCTCTTTCTGAAGAAGATGGTATAATTGCAACAAAAAATCTTCTTTTGAAAGCCGCAAGTGAAATTTAAATAAAATTGAATACTTTAACAAGAACCAAGCTATCTGTAATGATGTTCCTTGAATTTTTTATTTGGGGAGGATGGTTTGTAACAATGGGTACATTCCTGTCGCAATCATTCAATGCGACTGGATTACAACTAGCAAATGCATATGAAACCCAATCTATTGGAGCTATTATTGCTCCATTTATTATAGGCTTAATTGCTGATCGTTATTTTTCGGCCCAAAAAATTCTTGGGTTTTTACATCTTACAGGAGCATTTCTACTTTATAAGGCAGGAAGCTCTAATGATTTCTCTTCCTTCTATCCATTTGTTCTTTTATACATGATTCTATATATGCCAACACTTGCACTGGTGAATTCAGTTGCTTTTAGACAAATGAGTGATCCCTCAAAAGAGTTTCCTCCAATCAGAGTTTTTGGTACAGTTGGATGGATAATTGCAGGATTAGTTATTGGTTTTTTGGGTTGGGAATCAGAGAGTTTATTGGCTAACACCTTCTATCTTACTTCTTATGCTTCATTAATGTTGGGCCTTTTCAGCTTTATCCTTCCAAGTACACCTCCAACTGCAGAAAAAGGAGATTATAATATAAAAAAGATTCTAGGTCTTGATGCCCTTTCACTGTTAAAAGATAAAAATTATTTAATCTTTTTTATATCATCAATATTGATATGTATTCCACTGGCATTTTATTATCAACATGCCAATCAATTTTTAAATGAGCTTGGAATGGCTAGAGCAGCTGCAGTAATGTCACTGGGCCAAATATCTGAAGCTCTTTTTATTTTGCTTCTTCCAATTTTTTTAAAACGATACGGAATAAAAATAACTTTAATCGTAGGAATGCTTGCATGGGTTATCAGATATATTTTATTTGCATATGGAGATGTTGGTGAAACATCTTGGATGTTGATTTTAGGTGTAATACTGCATGGAATTTGCTATGATTTTTTCTTTGTGTCAGGTCAAATATATACAGATAATAAAGCAGGTGTCCAGTTTAAAAGTTCAGCACAGGGTCTAATTACACTAGCTACCTATGGATTAGGAATGCTTATAGGTTTTAGATCAGCTGGATATATAACAGATCAATATGCTGTTGATGGAGGACATGATTGGACTCAAATCTGGATGATTCCTTCTGGATTTGCACTATTAGTACTAATATTTTTTATCCTAACATTTAAAAATGAAAAAATAGAACTTAAACAATAAAAATAAAACTTATGAATAAAATTAGACTTGGAATAGTTGGTGGTGGTGGAGACTCATTAATTGGAGTATTACACCGAGTTGCCTCTCAAATGTTTGACTCTTATGAAATCGTCGGTGGCGTTTTTAATCCAAATTGGGAAGAAAATATAAGTTTTGCCAAACAAATAGGTCTTAAAACAGATCGTATTTATAAAGATTTTGACACCCTGATTGAAGAGGAAAATAAAAAATCAAAAGATGAAAGAATGCAAGTAGTTTCAGTTTTGACTCCAAATTTTCTTCATTATCCGATGGCAAAAAAACTTTTAGAAAACAACTTCAATGTAATTTGTGAAAAACCATTAACTACCTCCTATGACGAAGCAGTTGAGCTTCAAGAACTTCAGAAAAAAAATAATACTGCATTTGCAGTTACATATACATACACTGGATATCCTATTGTTCGGCAAATGAAAGATATGATAAAAAATGGAGTAATTGGTAAGGTTCAAAAAGTGGATATGCAATATTATCAGGGTTGGATAAATCCAATAATTCATGATAAATCTCTAAGAAATTCTGTTTGGAGGCTTGACCCAAAAAAAGCTGGAATTAGTAGTTGTATTGGTGATATTGGAACTCATGCGTATCATATGCTAGAATATATAACTGATATGAAAGTCAAAGAAGTTTTAGCAGATTTAAATCATCTCTATGATGATAATGAATTGGATGTTGATGGAACAATTTTAATTAGATTTTCTGATCATATTAAGGGAGTTATTAGAGCAAGTCAAATTGCGACTGGTGAAGAAAATAATTTCACAATTGCAATCTATGGAGATAAAGGTGGTTTTAGATGGGAGCAGGAAAATCCAAACTATTTATATCACTTAACAAGCGATAAACCCTTACAGGTTTTAAAACCAGGAAACCCTTATTTATCTGAATTTTCATTGCAAGATACCAAACTACCAGCTGGTCATCCTGAGGGTATATTCGATTCTATGGGTAACATATACAATGGAGTAGCTAGAAAAATCAGGGGAATCAAAAATTTTGATGGTGGTTTCCCTACACTTGAAGAAGGAGTAAGAGGAATGAAGTTTATTGAAAAAGTTGTTGAATCTGATGCCAAAGGTAATATTTGGCTTAAACTTTAAATTATAATCATATGAAAACAATAAAAGGACCTGCTATATTCTTAGCTCAATTTGTAGACAGTAAAGCACCTTTTAATTCTCTGGATGGAATGTGTAAATGGGCCTCTGAGTTAGGTTATAAAGGAATTCAAATCCCTACCTGGGAAAATTTTTTAATTGACCTAGATAAAGCTTCTGAAAGTCAAACTTATTGTGATGAGTTAAAAGGGAAAATAAATTCTTACGGTCTTGAAATTACTGAACTTTCAACTCACCTTCAGGGTCAACTAGTAGCAGTTCACCCAGCGTATGATTTGATGTTTGATAATTTTGCGCCAGATAAAGTAAAAAATAATCCAAAAGCTCGAACTGAATGGGCTATTAATACTTTAAAGAAAGCCGCTATTGCAAGTCAAAGACTAGGATTAAAATCTCATGCAACCTTTTCAGGTTCTTTAATGTGGCATGCATGGCATCCTTGGCCTCAAAATCCAGCCGGACTTGCTGATCTTGCATTTAAAGAATTAGCTGATCGTTGGATACCAATTTTAAATACATTTGATGAGAATGGAGTTGATGTATGTTATGAAATTCATCCAGGCGAAGATTTACATGATGGTATCACTTTTGAAAGATTTTTAAAAGCTACAAATAATCATAAAAGAGTTAAAATTTTGTATGATCCTAGTCATTTCGTGCTTCAGCAATTAGATTACATAACATATATTGATCATTATCACGAGTTTATTAAAGCCTTTCATGTCAAAGATTCGGAGTTTAATCCAACAGGGAAAAAAGGTGTTTTTGGTGGATATGGTGATTGGATTGACCGAGCGGGTAGATATAGATCTCCAGGTGACGGTCAAGTAGACTTTAAATCAATTTTTACTAAATTAACAGAATATGGTTGTGATGTGTGGGCTGTTATGGAATGGGAATGTTGTATAAAAAGTCCTGAACAAGGTGCTCGAGAAGGTGTCTCCTTTATAAAGGATCACATCATTGAAGCTACTGAAAAGTCATTTGATGATTTTGCCGGTACTGGGGGCAAAATTGATAAGGACTACTTGAAAAAATTGTTAAACCTATAAATACTTAAAAAAATGAAAAAAATACTTCTATTTGCATTAGCGATTGCTTCAGTTAGCTGTGCACAAAATTCGAATAAAAAGATGGCAAAAAATAGTAATAATGAAGAAATAAAAACTGAATGGATAAATCTATTTGATGGAAAAACATTTGATGGATGGCATCAGTATAATAAAAAAACAATGAGTAAGGCCTGGGTTGTAGAAGATGGAGCCATGGTATTTAATCCTGAAAAATCAATTAAATTTGGTAGACAAGCCCATGACATAGTTACAGATAAAGAATATACAAGTTTTGAACTTTCCATTGAATGGAAAATTTCTGAAAAAGGTAATAGTGGTTTATTTTGGGGGGTTAAAGAAGATCCCAAATTTCACTCACCATACCTAACAGGTCCTGAAATTCAAGTACTTGACAATGAAAGACACCCTGATGCTTTTGTAAGACCAAAATATCATCAAGCTGGAGCACTTTATGATATCATGCAACCAATGCAAGATGTTTGCAAACCGGCAAATGAGTGGAATCATTTTTTATTAAATATCAATCATAAAGTAAATCGAGGAACTCTAAAACTAAATGGTACTGAAATTCTAAATTTCCCATTGTCAGGTCCTGAATGGGATGAACTTATCTCAACATGTAAATTCGTGGATAAATCAAATGAAGCGTATACAGAAGCTCCAATGTTTGGAAAATTTAAGACTGGAAAAATAGGACTTCAAGACCATAGAGATAAAGTTTCTTACAGAAATATTAAAATACGTGAGCTTTAAATTGTATGATCTATTCAATGACCGGTTTTGGAAAAGCTGAGGCTCAGCTAAAAAATAAAAATATTTTATTAGAGCTCAGGTCATTAAATAGTAAAAATCTTGACATCTCAATTAAACTGCCTCATGAAGTAAGAGAAATTGAGTTTAGATTAAGAAAATTAATAAGCGAAAGTCTCATAAGAGGTAAAATTGACTTATTTGTAAACATTGATAATCTTTCAAATAATCAATCTAAAAACATCAATTCAACAGTTGTTAATGATTACATTAACCAATTAAAAGAAATCTATCCAGGCGATAAGATTGAACTTTTAAAACTGGCTGTAAAACTACCAAATACTCTTGCAAATAAAAAAGAAGAGAGTGATAAAAAAGAAGCTAATAAAATTGAAAAGCTTCTTAAAAATGCAATTAAGGATCTTAAAAAATACAGACTTGATGAAGGTATTTCCCTCAAAATTGATATGGAGGAAAGAATAAAAAATATTCATAATTCATTGTCAGAAATTAAAAAGTTTGAATCTAAAAGAATAAATAGAATTAAAAAAAACTTGAAGGAATTATTAAATAAATTGAATCTTGAGGTAAATAAAGATCGCTTTGAACAAGAATTAATTTATTATATTGAAAAATATGATATTACAGAAGAAAAAGTTCGACTAAAAAATCATATTGATTTTTTTAAAAAAGGTTTAAACCTAAAAGAGTCCAGTGGAAAAAAACTAAGCTTCATTGCTCAAGAAATTGGTCGAGAAATTAATACTATTGGAGCAAAAGCATATGACTCAAAAATTCAACATCTTATTGTCAGAATGAAAGACGAATTAGAAAAAATAAAAGAACAATTATTTAATATTCTATAGTTGAAAAAAAGAAAATTGATTGTTTTTTCCGGGCCCTCAGGAAGTGGCAAAACAACTCTTGTAAAATCAATTTTACAAAAAAAAACAGGTATTGAATTTTCTATTTCTGCGACCTCTAGAAATCCTAGAGGGAATGAAATAAATAAGAAGGATTATTATTTTTTAACCCCTGATGAGTTTAAAAGAAAAATTGATAATGATCAATTTGTAGAATATGAAGAAGTATATCCCAATAAGTTTTATGGAACTCTAAAGTCAGAAGTTGATAGAATATGGGGCAATGGGTGCCATGTGATTTTTGATATAGATGTTTTTGGAGGTTTAAAAATTAAAAATAAATTTCCTAACGAAACAATTGCCATTTTTGTTAAACCCCCTAACTTAAAAACTCTAGAGGAAAGACTTCGAAAAAGAAAAACTGACGATGAATCCTCTCTAAAAGAGCGAGTATTAAAAGCTAAGCAAGAAATAGAAATTGCCTCAAAATTTGATTTTATAATTGTTAATAAAGAAATTGAAATATCTATTAATTCAGCTATTAAAAAAGTTGAAGAGTTTTTAAATACCTAATGAAAAAAATAGGACTTTTTTTTGGAACATTTAATCCAATACATAATGGACATCTTAAACTGGCCAAATTTTTCTTGAGTGATTCAGATATATCAGAAATTTATTTTATTGTTACTCCTGTTAATCCATTTAAAGTAAATTCTAAGATAATTGATGACAGATTTAGACTTGAGATGGTTAAAATTGCAACGGCTAATGAGAAAAATTTTTATCCTTCAAATATTGAATTCAATATTCCTCCGCCAAATTATACCATAAATACTATTTCAAAAATTATCAGAGAATTTCCAAATAATAAATTTTCTATTTTAATGGGTGAAGATAATCTTTCATCATTTAATAAGTGGAAAGACTATAAATTAATTCTTGAAAACGTTGAGTTATATATTTATCCAAGAAAAAATAAATTGCCTGTCCCTGATGTTTTAAAAAATAATCCAAGAATAAAAAGTTTTAAAGCTCCTTTAATTAATTTTTCAAGTACACAGATTAGGAATAGAGTAAGAGAAGATAAAGAAATTAGTACCCTTGTCCCTAGAAAAGTTTTTGATTATATAAGAAAGCAGAATTTTTATTTATTAGATTAAAACTCTCTTAAGTATTTTTCAATTTCTATAATATCATCTTTAGATGTAAGATCGGGCACATGCTCAGCCATTGGAATACCTTGCATACTTCCTGGAAAATCTTTTATCATATTTAAAACTGCTATTGGAAGTTCTTTTTCATTTCGCTCTTTATGAATAGGACATGATTTTACATATTTAAATAACTGATCTCCCTTAAAACTAAAAATATTCATACTAACGCGAATTACACCTTTTTTATCTCGAAATGAATGAATTTCTTCCTTTTTAGGTTTTTCAATAATATTTAAAAGCTTGTTTTCATTATCAAGTATTGTAACTGCAAAGCTAGAAAGTCTATTTTCTGGAAATTTTAAATACTTAGCGTCATAGGCAATAAATGAGTTAGTCTCTGGATTCTCTCTTAACTTTGTCAAAGCATTCACAGAGTATAGATTATCACTATTACATACAGAAAAACTAATTTTTTTGAGCTGAGGATACTGGTCCATTGCCTGATGTAAAGCATCTGCTGTTCCCAAAGGTTTAACTCTTCCATCAGGAATATATTGAGTAGCAAAAGAAATAGATAAATCAGAAAAATTAGGATTATTAGAATAAGTTGTTTTAAACAATTTTGAGTCTTCACCAATTATTAAGTAAATAGATTTATATCCTGAAATCCTTGCATTATTAATTAAGTAATCTAATAATGGTCTTTTACTCTCACCCAAAGCAATAAGGCCTTTACTTATTTGATTTGCCTGCTCAATGGCTTCAGATGAAATCTCTTTCGATGATATAGATTTTTTCATTCTAGATGATAATCCTGCTGCGAGTATAACTAATGTTTGATTCATATTTTAATTTTTAATGACAACTTATATTGTACTTTTTTAATCTCCAATAGTTGTATGGAAGTGGAGTATAAAATCCAATGATTAACATAATTGGAATTACCCACCATGTAAGAATTGCTCCACCTGTGAAGAGTAAATCAGTTATGTTCATTGCTAGTTCCATTCCAATCATTGAAATAAATGACATTCCTAATGCTGTATTAACTGCTTGTTTAAAATTCATTTGTCTTATCAAAATTATTGTTTCTAAAATAATTGATGTTAATAAACCATTTACAATTGCCAAACCCATTATTTGAAGATTATTCCAAGAATGTTCAATATTTTGGAAATAGAAAATGGTCCCAAAATCTCCTATAGAGCATCCCAATAAGCACCAAAAAGTATTAATTTTTGCCTTCCTCCAGGTAGATTTGCAGTTCCAATTCATGTTTTATTTATTTGTAAACAATTGCTCCTTCAGTTTCTTTTATTAGAAAAGCATCAATTGCTCCAGCCTTTTTAATTTCAGAAATGATTTTTTCTTCATTACCAGGCTCAGAAATCGCAACGATACATCCTCCTCCTCCAGATCCAATAATTTTAGCACCAATGGCTCCAGCTTTTAGTGAATTTTCAATCATTGAATCAATTCTAGGGACAGTAATTTTCAAATTATCTCTTAACAAAAGATGATGTTTATTCATTAGATCGCCTAAATAATTTATATCAGAGGATTCTTTTTGAAGTTCAGAATAGGCAGCTTTAGTGATAAAATAATTTTTTATACCTGCTGATAAATAAGGTTTTAAATCTGAATCAACAAGAGTCAAATATTTTTCTATATCTTCTATTTCAGAATTTTTAATTTCAAAATCTTTTATTGCAGCTTTTACCTGATTTATTGCCTCTGAAGCTTTTGTTTTTAAAGAGGCAAGAACACCAAAAGTGTCTTTATCTATTCCTGAGACTCCTACTATTAGACTTGCAATTGATTTTGAAAAAACTACATGAGAGTCATCCTCCGTGTTCAGATAAATTAGATTACCAAGAGATATGGTGAATTGATCCATTTTACCACCCGAAGAATTTCTTTCAATGACTTCAGTCTCATAAGCAAGTTTTGCAAGTCTAACAGAGCTAAATTGTCCATTAATCCCAAAGGCGGCAATCAAAAAATTTATCCATGCTATAGTCAGGGCAGATGAGCTAGATAATCCAGCATTTATGGGTATATCTCCTGAAATGGAAATATTATATCCTGAATTAGGAATACAACCATGTCTTCTAAGTACTTTTAAAGCAATACCTAAATAATCATCTTTTTCTACCTCAATATTTTGTTTATCAATAGGTATTTTAAAGGATTGATTCAAATCATTCATTTGAATATTAAATATTCCTTGATCATTTCTTTCAGCATCTATTGTTATGTGTCGATCTATCGCGCATGCTATAATAGGTAATTTTAAATAATCTTGATGATCTCCGAACAAACATATCCTTCCTGGAGCTTTAGAAGTAATTTTAAAATTCATGGATATTAAAACTTAGCTGAATTATTTAATTATAGTATAGATTTTATCTTATTTTTATATAAAGTATATAGAAAACAAATTTAATTTTTAAAATCTATATTCTTGCCTATTACTTGAATAAAATCTATGAAAAAAAGCAGAAGAAATTTCATAAAAACAACATCTTTATCAATTGCTTCATTAAGCTCCTCATCTTTTCTGACAGGTTTTTCAAATCAATATTCTGATAGAAAATCAGGCAATCAATATATGGGTGACTTCAAAGCTCCAAAAATAAAAAATATAAGGGCTGCATTCATAGGGGTTGGTGCAAGAGGAGGAAACCATTTAAAATCTTTCGCTTCTCTTGAAGGAACTGAAGTTGTTGCAATAAGTGATTTATACCAAGATAATGTTAACAGAGAATTTAAGATTGCTTCTGAAATTGGTGAAGAAAAAAGACATCAAAATATATCACTTTACTGGGGAGACGAAAATAAGTGGAGGATCATGCTGAGAGAGATTAAGCCTGATGTTGTTTTTATATCAACAAACTGGAATAACCATGCAGTTATGGCAATTGAATCCATGAAAAGTGGAGCTCACGCTTTTGTGGAAGTGCCAATTGCTACAAACATAAAAGATCTATGGAACATTATCGACACATCTGAAGAAACAAAAAAACATTGCATGATGTTAGAAAATGTTAATTATGGTAGAGATGAGCTTATGTTTCTTAATATGTGTAGAAAAGGTTTGATTGGCGAATTACTTCATGGAGAAGCTTCTTACATTCATGACCTTAGGTTTCAAATGAAAGAAGAAAATCGAGGAACTGGATCTTGGCGAACTTTACATTATGCAAACAGCAAAGGAAATCTATATCCTACTCACGGGTTAGGTCCTGTTTCACAATATATGAATCTTTCCAGAGGGGAAGACAATTTTAAAACACTTGTTTCTTTTTCATCCCCTGCAATTGGAAGAAGGCTATATGCTGAAAAAAATTATCCGAAAGAACACAAATGGAATAAACTAGAATATAAAAATGGAGATTTAAATACCTCAATTATTAAAACTAACCTGGGAAGGACCATTATGGTTCAATGGGATGAAACTAGTCCAAGACCATATACGAGATTAAACTTAATACAAGGAACAAAAGGAATTTTGGCTGGATTCCCTACTAGAATTGCTCTTGAAGAAGGATTTAAAAATCTTTCAAAAGATCATCACTCTTGGATTGAAGGAAAAGATATGAAGGCTATATATGATGAATATGATCATCCGCTATATAAAAAGTTAAATGATAAAAGTACAAGTCTAGGTAAACAAATAGCCGAAAGTGGACATGGCGGAATGGACGGAATTATGATTTATAGAATTGTAGAATGTCTTCAAAATGGATTGCCTATGGATCAAAATGTATATGAAGGCTGTTTTTGGAGTGTAATTACTCCTCTTAGCGCAAATTCAATAAAGAATGATGGGGAGCCACAGTCTTTCCCAGATTTTACAAGAGGTAATTGGGAAAAAACCAAGCCACTTAAAATAATAAGTTAAATAAAAAAGCGCCCAAAGACACTTTTAATTTTTAGTATTTACCCTAATTGGTCCCAAGGAATTTATTCACTTATTTTGAGTGAGGGAAAAAAATCTAGTGTTAAAAAAAAATAGTTATTAAATAAGTTTTTTTCTAATCTTATTCCAGTATTTAAAAAACGACAAATATTCTCCTTCAATCTTATAAAGCCAGTCGCGTCCATCCTCTTCACCTTTATAATGCATGTTTAGTGGATGTTCCTTGAAAATAAAATTAGACACTTTGTACTTTGATCTTAATAAGTCAATATCCCCAAAAAAAATCTGTATATCATCAATATTTTTAGAAAGATTTATAGAAAAATCTATACATTTTTGAGAAACTGGATATTCTTGAAAAATCTTGGGTTCTAAAATCAAGACTCTATTAACATTTTCTTCTTTTCTCCAATTAGGATCAATATTATAATAATTATACAAAAGTGTTGGTTTCGAATTGTCTAATTTAATTTCATTTTCATTTGAGAATATTGTCGTAAGATTCACATCCTCTTTCTCTGAAACTTCATGGGGAGTATTCATTGATGAAATATGCTCATAACTTTTGTCTAAAAATGTATTTTTTTGATTGCTATTAAAGTACTTATTTATGTTATCTTGGGTTGCGTAGTATTTTTTGTTTGAATTAGAACCTGCTACCCATTGCCAACTTAGTGCGTTACTAGCCCAATCTCCATCTAAAAGGTGGTAATACATCCATCTTGCAGGTACTCTCCAGTGACTTCTAGCAATATTTGTAGCAATCGATGCAACATACATACGCATGTGATTGTGCATATAACCATTCTCATATAGATTACTTATTTCCTCATCAACAGAAATTATACCAGTTTTAGCTTCAACCAAAGATTTAGATATTTTAAAATCATTTACATCTTCTTGAGGTCTTTTTAAATCTTTATTGATCAAGGATCCTCTATTTACCCATATTTGTTGCCAAAAATCTCTCCATGCTAATTCTTGAATAAACTTTTCACACTTTTTTAAGTTAATTCCATTTTCTACTAATTTTTCATATATAATTCTTGTAGATATTACACCTCTTGAAATGTAGGGGGAAAGTTTAGTTACATTTCCGTTTTTGTAGTTTCTGGTGCTTGCATACTTAATAGCCTGAATTAAGTCAACTTTTCCTAAAATCTTTTCATATTCTGTAGGGAACAATTGCATATATACCAACAAAACAATAATTACACTGAATAATTATTCAATAATTTCAACTCTTTTTATATAAGTGCTTTCTGGGGGCCAGTCCAAATTGTCAGTTGGAGTAGCAGCCATTTTATCAACCGTATACATTCCAGAAATTACCCTTACAAAAACTCTGTAACTTCTTGTAAAAGTTATACTCTTATTAATTATTCTGTTTCTGTTTCATCTGGAGCAACTGCTAACATTAACCCAGTTGCATCACCAAAATCCCCCGAATTAATAATTTTTCCTTCTTCATTAAAAGTGAAATAATGGTACATATATACTTCAAAATCCTTTCCTGAGGCAGTGTTTTTTCCAGTCCAAGTGCCATAGGTTCTAACACTCCCGTTTAATTGTCCTGTGTCAGGATCAACTCCAGGAAGATAATTGTCAGGAGTATACTTAATATTTTCCATTGCATCATGCCAGCCTTTCATGTACTCAAGTGATGCCTTCTTATCCATCAAGGGAGCACCATAAAAACAGCTTCTCCACTCAACATTATCGGCCATAAAATCTGAAACACCTTCAAAATTTTCAGATGTAAATGTTTCGAACCATTTCTTTGCTAGTTCAACATTCTTATCAAAATTTGGGTTTTGTTGTGTCGGTGAACACGCAGCTAAAAATATAGCTAACGAAATCAAAATTATTTTTTTCATTATATCATTATTTTTTGATAAAGCTAAAATTAATTTTTAACTATTTAGCCATTTGTTTGAGAATATTACATAACTCCTTTGATGCATATTTCCGAGTATATTTCTCAATTCCAACAGGTGATTTTGACTCTAGCTTATTTTCAGTCCACAATTTATAGATCTTCAAAATATATTCCTTAATTGAATTTATATCATTGGATAAACAAATTGATGAATTAGGGGAAATTTTCATTAAATCAGAAACTTCAGAATTCAAATTACCAATGACCATTACAGGATTGCCAGTAGCAATGTATTCAATAAGTTTTCCTGAAATCATTGTAGAATGTCCTGATTGATTGAAAAGAAAGTTAATGAGTACATGTGAGGATTTCATTAGACTTATTGCTTTATCATGAATTACATATCCGTGATCTTGTACACTAATAACTTTAGAAAATTCATGAATGATTTTTTTAGATGTTGATCCAGCAAAACAAAAATTTAAATTTATTTCAGGATATGTTTCTTTAATTGATTTTAAAGCATTAATTAATTGTTTATAACTTTGATTTTCAGTTAGTAATCCAATATATCCTAAAGTAAAAGTTTTATTTTTTTTTGATTCTATTTTTGAAAAAATTTCATGATCATATCCATTGTAAATATTATAAATGGGTTTGTTTTTATTAATAATTTTTTCTTTTAATTGCCTATGGAAATTTTTTTTTGCCGTAGTAAGAATCGCATCAGAAGAATTTAAAACCTTTCTTTCATATTTTGAATCTAAATTCTCTGCCCAGTTCATTCGATACATATCCTTCAGATAAAAAATATCTGTCCAAGGATCTCTCAGATCTATAAGCCAATTAAATTTAAATTTCTCTCTTAGATGAAGACCTATTAAATGAGATGAATGAGGGGGTCCGGAAGTTATTACCGTCTGGATTTTTTCTTTTTTTAAAATTTCTTCACCAACCCTTATTGCATAAGAATTCCAACCTTTCCTGGCATCGGGTATATAAAAATTTCCTCTTATAAATGCAATAAGCTTTGATAAAAATCCTTTATTTAAAACCTCTCCTTGCGGGAAGGGTTGTTCAGCTTTTTTTTTAAATAAAAATCTATAAAGCCTTAAAATTTCTCTAGATTTTGTTCTGTGCACTTCGATATTTTCAGTTTCTTTTTCTAATGATAAATCTATTGAGTTGAAAGAAGCTGATTTTGGGTCAACGGTGACAACTATTGGTTTAAATCCATAATCTTTCATGTACTTAGCAAAGTAAACCCATCTTTGAACACCTGAACCTCCAGAAGGAGGCCAATAATATGAGAAAATAAGTGCTTTGGAAAGTTCTTTCAATGAATTTTTGTTTGTGCTTTTTTCCATATGGGAACAGATGAACAGGCCTCTCCATAAAAAATGCTTTTAGATACCTTTTGAAACTTGACCAGTAATTGGATAAAAACATTTTCAGGTATTTCTTTCTCAGAACATCCTTTGATGATTATAGGCTTATCCTTGTATTGATCGAAATTCAAATTATCAATAACGGTTTTAAATAGATGATTTTCAAGCATTTCCAAATCACCAAAGACTACTTCTTTTGCAACTAAATTTAAATAAGATGCTATCAAAAGGGGGGCCCAAGCAGGGAGAATAGCTTCAGAAGAACAATCAATTGCTACATATTTACCTTTAAATTCATCCCACTCATGATTCTTTGCTTTATCTCTGAATTTTTGTTCTTTTAATACTAATCCTTGTTCAAGCCAATCACTAATATCAAAAAACACTCTCTCCCCTTTAGGATAAAATTCCTCTATATCAAAAGTTATAAGGTTGCTTTTAGTCACTCTATTTACTATAGGCTCACTCATTTATAAAAATCCTAATTCTAATTTTGCCTCTTCACTCATTAAATCCCTATTCCACGGAGGTTCAAAAGTTATTTCCACTTTGGCACTTTTTATAGATTTAATAGACTCAACCTTTTCTTCAACCTCCTTAGGAAGACTCTCCGCCACAGGGCAGTTTGGTGAAGTAAGAGTCATAATTATCTTGACATCATAATTCTCATTAACAAAAACATCATAAATTAATCCTAATTCATATATGTCTACAGGAATCTCGGGATCATAAATTGTCTTTAAAACAGAAACAACTTTTTCGCCAATTAGATCTGTATCGATTTTATCTTTTCCCATAAAATTTAATTTGACTTTGTTTTAGATTTCACTGCATACATTTTAAGCTCTTTAATCATAGATAGAAGACCATTTGCTCTAATAGGAGAAAGGTGGTTTTTTAGTCCTATTTTGTCTATAAAATCTGTTTTAGCTTCCATAATTGAATCTGGATCTTGATTAGAAAAAACTCGAATTAAAATAGCTATTATACCTTTTGTTAAAATAGCATCACTATCGGCAGTAAAAATTAATTTACCATTATTTGTTTCTGAATGAAGCCAAACGTTACTTTGACAGCCCTTAATTAAATTATTATCAATTTTATGCTTTGGATCAATTAAAGGAAGAGATTTTCCAAGCTCTATCATGTACTCATAGCGATCAGCCCAATTATCAAAAGATGAAAACTCAGCTACAATTTCGTCCTGAATAGCTAACATATCAGCCATATTCAAAAATAATAATTTATTGTAACATCATAATCGCTCGCTTTAGAGCATTTATCATAAGATCTATCTCTTCTTTTGTATTGTAAAATGAAAAAGATATTCTAACTGTTCCAGGAATTTTGAAATGACTCATAACTGGCTGAGCACAATGATGCCCTATTCTTACAGCAATTCCAAATTGATCAAGAAGACTTCCTAAATCATAGTGATGAATTCCTTCAATATTAAATGAAATAACAGCTATTTTATTTTTAGCTTCTCCATAAATTTTCAACCCCTCTATTTTTTTAAGTTCTTTAGTACAATAATTCAAAAGCTCATCCTCATGGGATTGAATATTATTTAACCCGATATTATTCATGTATTTTATAGCAGCACCAAAAGCAATTACACCAGCTATGTTTGGTGTTCCAGGCTCAAATTTATGAGGTAGTTGGCCATAAGTTGTTTTTTCAAAAGATACCTCATCGATCATTTCTCCCCCTCCGTGCCATGGAGATAGTTTGTTAAGTAATTCCTCTTTACCATATAAAATTCCAACTCCCGTAGGACCACACATTTTATGCGCAGAAACCGTGTAATAATCAATATCTAACTTTTGAAAATCAATTTCAAAGTGAGAAGCTCCCTGAGCACCATCAACTAAAACTTTTGCTCCCACATCATGAGATTTATTTATTATATATGAAATTGGATTTACAGTTCCCAATGCATTGGATACATGACTTACAAAAACTAATTTTGTTTTTTTAGAAAGAAACTTATCAAATTCATTGATGATCAAATTCCCTTGATCATCCATTGGAATAACATTTAACTTAGCTCCAGTTCTCTCACATAGCATTTGAATTGGGACTATGTTTGAATGATGTTCCATTTCTGAGACAATTACTTCATCATCAGAAGTTAAAAGATCAGTGTATCCTAAAGTGATTATATTTATTGACTGAGTTGTCCCTGAGGTAAAAATAATCTCTTGAGGAAGTCTAGAATTAAAATATTTTTGTAATTCATTTCTCACAGCTTCATATGCAGTGGTTGCTTGAATGCTTAGTTTGTGATTCCCTCGATGAATGTTTGAATTTGTTTTTTGATAATAATCAACTATTGATTCAACTACTTGATTAGGTGTCTGAGAAGTTGCTGCATTATCAAAATAAATTAGTTTTTGTCCATTAACTTTCTGATCAAGTATAGGGAAATCTTTTCTAATTTTATTTATGTCTAACATCAAAGATCAAATCCTAAATTAACTCCAAGCTTTTTTGAAATTAAGCTTTTAATTAGCTTTTTAATCACTGGTAATTGAACTCCATCTAAAATATTATTGGCAAAAGCATATGTTAGAAGTGCTTTTGCCTCTTTTTTTGGAACTCCTCTTGATCGTAGATAAAAAAGTGCATCATTATCAAGTTGACCTATTGTACACCCGTGAGAACATTTTACATCATCTGCAAAAATTTCTAATTGAGGTTTGGTATTAACAGTTGCCATATCGTCCAGTAATAAGTTATTACTTTGCTGAAAAGCATTAGTCTTTTGAGCTAAAGATTCAACAAATATTTTCCCATTAAAGACTCCTTTAGATTTTTCAGAAAAAATTCCTTTGTATTCTTGAAAACTTTCACAATTAGGCTCTGAATGTTTAACAAGTGTGTAATGATCAACATGTTGATCTCCATCTAATATAGTTATTCCTTTAAGGGTGGAATTTATTCTTTGTCCAGTATGGAAAAAATTAAGATTATTCCTAACTATTTTACCTCCTAAAGAAAAGGTGTGTACAGAAGCAGTACTATTTTTTTCTTGAGAAATATACGTATTATCAATTAAAGAGGAAGAATCCAGATCATTTTGAATCTTGTAATAGTCTAATAAAGCATCCTTATTTGTATAAATTTCAGTGACACTATTTGTTACAACTTCATGAGATTTTAAACTTTGATGTCTCTCTATTATTTGCACTTGAGAATTCGAATCAAGGACTATCAAATTCCTTGGTTGTAACCAAATAGATTCTTCTTTCCCAGTTGAAAAATGTATAATTTCTATTGGTTTTTCTGCAACAATATTTTTAGGGACATATATATAAGCACCTTCTCTGGTATATGAGGTGTTTAAAGCAGTGAGGCTGTCTTTATTTTCAGCAGCTTTTCCAAAATATCTTTCGATAATTTTTCTATACTTAAATTTAGATAAAGCGGCTGACATCAAACAAACATCTAATCCGTCATGTGTCGTGTCAGAAAGAAAAGGGCTATACACGCCATCTATGAATATTATTTTATATGTGTCTATTTCATACAGAAAAAACTTTTTTACTTTTTTTAATTCAATTGGAGTTTCTTTTTTTGGAAAAAGAGCGTAGTCCCTGTTAATTAGTGAATTTAGTGAAGTATATTTCCATGCCTCATCTTTTCTAGTAGGAAAACCTTTTTTTTCAAATATTTTTAGAGCTTCGAGCCTTTTATCATGTATGGGATTATTTACATCAAAAAGTTCTTCAAAAGCTATATGGGAATACAATAATTTTTCTTGGAATTTCATTAATTCTTTTCTTTAATCCAATCATATCCTTTAGACTCTAAATCCATTGCTAATTCCTTTGAACCTGATTTGACCGTTTTACCCTCAAAAATGACATGCACAAAATCTGGAACAATATACTCTAACAATCGCTGATAATGGGTTATAACAATTATTGCGTTATCTTTATTTCTAAACTTGTTGACTCCATTTGCAACTACCTTTAAGGCATCGATATCAAGTCCAGAGTCAGTTTCATCAAGTACAGCAAGTTTAGGTTCAATCATTGCCATTTGAAAAATTTCATTTCGCTTTTTTTCTCCTCCTGAAAACCCTTCATTTAAAGATCTTGATAAAAATCTTGAATCAATATCAAATAGAGCAGCTTTTTCTCTAATTTTTTTCAACATTTCATTAGCTGGCATATCATCAAATCCTTGAGCTTTTCTTGAAGCATTAATTGCTGTTTTGACAAAATTTGTTACACTAACTCCTGGAATTTCAACGGGATATTGAAATGAAAGGAAGATTCCTTTATGAGATCTTGTCTCAGGATCCATTTCAGTTAAATCTTCGCCTTGATAAGACATAGATCCCTTGATTACCTCATAATCTTCATGCCCAGCAATTACTGAAGCTAAAGTACTCTTTCCAGAGCCATTAGGCCCCATAATAGCATGGACTTCGCCAGGTTTAACCTCTAGGTTAATCCCCTTTAAAATGGTTTTTCCATCAACTTTGGCACTAAGATTTTTTATTTTTAACATATAGCTTTATTTAATATTATCCAACGGAACCCTCTAAGGATATTTCTAATAATTTTTGAGCTTCAACAGCAAATTCCATAGGTAGTTTATTTAAAACCTCTTTACTGAAACCATTAACAATTAAAGCTATTGCTTTTTCTGTATCTATTCCTCTTTGATTACAATAAAATATTTGATCTTCTCCAATTTTACTTGTTGTAGCCTCATGCTCTATTTGAGCTGAATTATTTCGAGCTTCAATGTATGGGAAGGTATGAGATCCACAATTGTTTCCCATTAGAAGAGAATCACACTGCGAAAAATTACGAGCATTTTTTGCTCTTGGCGACACTTGAACTAAACCCCTGTAACTACTTTGAGATTTTCCAGCACAAATACCCTTGGAAATTATTGTACTTTTAGTATTATCTCCTAAATGTATCATTTTTGTTCCCGTATCAGCTTGTTGATAATTATTTGTTAATGCAATAGAGTAAAATTCTCCTATAGAGTTGTCTCCTTTAAGAACGCATGAGGGATATTTCCATGTAACGGCAGAACCAGTCTCTACTTGAGTCCATGAAATTTTAGAATGATTATGACACAGTCCTCTTTTTGTTACAAAGTTAAATACTCCCCCTTTTCCATTTTTATCACCGGGAAACCAATTTTGGACAGTAGAGTATTTAATTTCCGCTTTATCCAAAGCTATGAGTTCAACAACAGCAGCATGTAATTGATTTTCATCTCTGGATGGCGCTGTGCATCCTTCTAAATAACTCACATAACTTGACTCATCAGCTATTACTAATGTCCTTTCAAATTGTCCAGTTCCAGCTTGATTTATTCTAAAATAAGTAGATAGTTCCATAGGGCATCGAACTCCCTTTGGTATATAACAAAAAGATCCGTCAGAAAAAACTGCAGAATTTAAAGCTGCATAAAAATTATCTTTTTTAGGAACAACTGTTCCAATATATTTTTTGACTAGCTTCGGATATTTTTGAATTGCTTCAGATATTGAACAAAAAATAATTCCTTCCTTCTCAAGGGATTCCCTAAATGTTGTTGCAACTGATACAGAGTCCATAACTATATCAACAGCAACACCTGTTAATCGCTTTTGCTCTTCGATTGAAATTCCAAGCTTTTTAAAAGTTTCTAAAAGCTCAGGGTCAACTTCATCTAGACTTTTGTATTTGTTTTTTTTCTTTGGTGCTGAATAATAGGAGATAGCTTGGAAATCGGGTTTTTTATATTTCACATTAACCCAATTAGGTTCTTTCATTTCTTTCCATATATTGTAAGCATCCAAACGCCATTTAGTCATCCAGCTTGGTTCATTCTTCTTTTTGGATATTTGAATTACAATTTCCTCACTTAATCCTTTAGGAAAAGTTTCAGAATCAATATCAGTATAAAAGCCATATTCATACTCCTTATTTTCAAGTTCTTTTTTTAATTGTTCTTCAGTGTAAGCCATAAAAATTAATTTTAAAGAGAGAAACTTTCGCCACAACCACAGGTCCTATTTGCATTTGGATTTTTAAAGACAAATCCTTTTCCATTGAGTCCTCCACTGTAATCAAGAGTTGTGCCAACTAGATACAATAAACTTTTTTTATCTACTAAAATCCTAACCATATTATCCTCAAAAAGCTTGTCTTGAGAATCTTTTTCTTTATCAAACTTTAATTCGTAGGAAAGACCAGAGCATCCACCGCTCTTAACACCAACCCTAACAAAGTCTCTACTGGGATCAAACCCCTCTTGATTCATTAGTTCTGAAACCTTTTTTTTCGCAGAAATAGAAACCTTTAACATGTTTATTGTATAAAATAAATTTTTTGCAAATATATCTCTATTTTGGGAATTTTTTATAGGTTTTAGCTAAATTAAATAGCTTGTCTAGCTAATTTATCGCCACTTACTAATAACTATATCAGTGTCTCCTTTATTATTTGAAAATTGATTGTTTTTACTCCTTGTTTCGCCGGCAATTAAAATTGCTCCATTTGTGGTCTGTATTATATCATTAGCAATATCATCATCTGTTCCTCCCAATGAAAAAGTTTGTATCAATTTACCTTTTGAAGTTAAATGAAGAATTACAATATCATTTTCTCCAGCATTGTAAGTAAAATAGTCATCAGAACTTCTTGAATGCCCAACGATAAAAATACTCTTGTCAAAACTCTCAACTAATGCCATTCCTGAATCAAAATCAGTGCCACCAAAACTAATCTCACTTAATAAATTACCGTATTTATCTATAGTAATAAGCCATATGTCTGAACTACCCTTTGGATTTGAAATATCTTTATCTTGACTAAATGAACTGCCTATAATTTTATAGCTCCCGTTAAAATCATTAATAACGGATTTTGCTTGATCAATTCCACTACCTCCAAAAGACTTTTCCCAAATCATTTCTCCATTTGAATTAATTAGAATTGTCCAAATATCATAACTTCCTTTTGGATTAGAAATATCAACATCAAGACTTTCAGAAGTTCCTATTATTAAAAAATCTCCACCCTCTGTCTCAATTGCATCATATGATCTATCATTATTTGAACCTCCATAATATTTTCTCCACTGTAAATTTCCATTACTATCTATTTTATGACACCAAAATTCTCCAACTCCATGATGTTTTTTTGAACCAACATTATAATTTCCTGCTCCCTCAGATGCTGTAACATCCAAAAATCCATTTAAAAAATAACCTCCATCTCTAGTTGGAATAATAGAATAAGCATGATCATGCCCTTTGAATCCATAAACATTTTGCCATAGTATGTTGCCAAATTGATCGATTTTTATAATCCATTTATCATGTGGATCCCCATTTTGTAAAATATCATCATAAGCTGCGTTTGAATCAATATCTCCGTCTTTACTACTTGTATAACCAGCTAAAATATAGCCTTTATCTTCAGTTTGGATAACAGAATGACCATGATCATCCCCAGACCCCCCGTAAATTTTTTTCCATAAAATATCTCCGTTTTGATCAAGTTTTAGGAAAAACCAATCTCTGTCAGAAGTATTTTTCTCTAATACATCACCATCTTGACTTTTAGTATTACCTAAAACTGCATATCCTCCATCACTTGTTTCAATAATTGAGTGGGCAATATCCTCGTTACTTCCACCATAAAGTTTGACCCAAAGTAATTCACCTTCAAAAAATTCAGGGACTTGCCAATTAGAAATTAGCTGATTATCACAACTCAGAAAAACAATAATTAATGAAATAAAAAAAAACTTTTTCATTTAATCCGATTTTTTGACTAAAAATAATCCAGAATCGGAATCGCTTATTGAAATTATACCACTTTCAAAATAGGGATAAACACTCCATACACCATTGAAAGATGTTGAGTTATTTGTTGGGTAAGTATCAAAAAATCCTATCTCACTAATTTCTTTGTCAGATATACCGCTGATATCAATTATTCTAATTCCGGAGGTATAGTTTGCTAGGAAAAACTTATCTCCCTTAACATATCCATTATGATCAATTGCAGGAGTGGGACCATAATATAATTGATGAACTTTAGGATCATCTAAATCAGTAGCATCAATAATGATTGTTCTTGTATTACCTCCTCTTTGAATCTCATCTGCTTCATCTCCAAGAATGAAATATCTTTGATCTTCAGTAAACCATCCCTGATGAGTGTATGCGATATTTTCATATTCTATTGAAGAAATTGAAGTTGGATTTTCTTTATTAGTAACGTCAACAAAAACAAGTTTGCTCTCGTTGCTGCCAACAAAAATCTCTTTTCCGCTATAATCAGAATCAGGACCAATATAATTTACAACCTGAGCATCATGAGTATATCCTTCTCCTCCAAAGCCTCCTACCTCATTTGGGTTTTTTGGATCAGAGATATCGATGAAATGTACTCCTCCATTATAATCATTGGATCTCGAAGTCCCAACAACATATGCATATCCACTTTCTTCATTTATAGCTATGTTATGAGCATTGCCAAAAGTATTTAATGTTGCATCTGATTCAAGGTTCTTGCCTGTCTCCCAATTTCTTAACTTTTTTAAATCTATGATCTGTAATCCATGATTTTCTGCTTCACTAACAATAAATGCATGATCATTATAAACCTTTATATCTCGCCATACACTTTTAGAAGTAGCACTCAATAATTTCCCCAGAAAAATTGGATTTTCAGGATCGCTAATATCAACAAATGCTGTGCCGTCATCAAGCCCCATTAAAACATATTCTTTTTGAGTAAGAGAATCAATCCAGCCCCAGCTATCGTTACCTCTTTCACTCTCAAAATCTGTTAAGGATAAATGGGAAATTAGATCATATCCTTTACACGGATATTTACCTGCAAAACCATCTTCACAAGGAGCTTTTTTAATATCAGAAATAAGATCTGTATTAGATTGATTTATATCTAGAAATTCATTGTAATCACCCCTATATCCAATTTCCCCTCTTGTACAAGAAAAAAAAATCAGAGAACATAATATCAATTGATAAAAATTCATCAAAAAATAATTTTGTTAAAGATATTGTTTTGCAAAGAAGAAACTATATTGCGTAATGCAAAATTATCATATCAATGTTTGAAAATAAAAATCGAATACCCCTTTCTGATTTTGGGGAGTTTAAATTAATAGATCATTTAACTAAAAATTTTAGCATTACCCAAAAAACAACTATTAAAGGGGTTGGAGACGATAGCGCAGTTTTAAAATTGGATAAAGGCCTTACTGTTATAAGTACAGATTTTCTTATTGAAGGGATTCATTTTGATCTTTCTTATATGCCACTTAAGCACCTTGGATATAAAGCTGTAGTTGTAAATCTATCTGATATTTTTGCAATGAATGCAATCCCTAATCAAATTACTGTTTCAATCGCTGTATCAAATCGCTTCAATATAGACTCTCTGGAAGAACTTTATTCAGGAATATCTCTTGCCTGTAAAAATTTCAAAGTTGACCTTGTTGGTGGAGATACTTCTAGTAGTGTTAAGGGTTTAACAATTTCAATAACTGCTTTGGGTCAAGTTGAAAAAGAAAAACTGACTTATCGCAGTGGATCAAATTCAAATGATATTCTTATGGTTAGCGGTGATCTCGGGGGCGCTTATATGGGATTACAAGTTTTAGAGCGTGAAAAAGCTGTATTTAAAGTAAATCCGAAATCTCAGCCTGATTTGTCAAAATATTCCTATTGCGTTGAAAGACAACTTAAACCCGAATCAAGAATAGATATTATTGATCTTTTCAATAAATTAAAAATTATACCTACCGCAATGATTGATATAAGTGATGGTTTATCCTCGGAAATTATTCATCTATCAAAATCATCAAAGCTTGGTTGCATAATTTATGAAGAAAAAATTCCTATTGATCAAGAAGTCAAAAATACTGCTGAAGAATTTAAATTTAACTCAACAACAGCTGCACTAAATGGGGGTGAAGATTATGAACTCTTATTTACAATAAAACAAGAAGATTATGAAAAGATCAAAAACAATAATCTTGTTTCTGCTATAGGTTATATGACAGATGAAACATCAGGTTATTTTATGGAAAATAATTTGAATCAAAAAATAAAATTAGAAGCCCAAGGATGGAAAAGTTTTTAAGCTTTATCCTAATGCAACATCCAATATCATCATAATTATGAATCCTCCAACAAATCCCAAAGCAGCAATATCTGTATACTTGTCAAGCTGAGTCTCTGGTATAACTTCCTCAACAACAACAAAAATCATAGCTCCAGCTGCAAATGCTAGAGCATAAGGTAAGATTGGGGTGAAAAAAGTAACTGCAACCGCCCCTAAAACTCCAAAAATAGGTTCGACAATTGCAGACATTTGACCATACCAAAAAGATTTAAATCTACTTGCTCCCTGACGTCTAAGAGGAACAGCAATTGCAATACCTTCAGGGAAGTTTTGAATACCTATTCCAAGTGCAAGAATAACTGCTCCGCTTATGGATGCTTCAGGAATCCCTGCAGCAACACCTCCAAATAAAACTCCCACTGCTAATCCTTCTGGAATATTGTGTAAAGTAATGGCCAGAGCTAAAAGCGTTGTTCTATGCCAAGGTGTTTTAATCCCTTCAGATTCTTTAAAATTAATGTGTAAATGTGGTAAAATTTTATCTAATCCAAAAATAAAAAGTGCGCCTAATAAAAACCCAACAGCAGCTGGAAAAACCTTAATAAAACCTTCTCCTTCACTCATTGCTATGGCAGGAGAGAGTAAACTCCAAAAACTTGCGGCAACCATTACTCCACCAGTAAAACCAAGCATACCATCTAAAAAAGCTCTGTTCATTGATCTAAAAATAAAAACAAAAGAAGCTCCTAAGGCAGTTACACCCCAGGTAAATAAAGTTGCATATAATGCCCCTGTAATAGGGTCAATACTGGAAAAAAAATCTAATATTGGTTGCATTTTAAAAAAATTACCGGCTAATTTAGCCTTAAAAGTATTTAGAAACAATTTAAATAATTATTTCATTTCTATATGAAAAAAAATAAAGATCATTATGACTATATTATATGTGGTGGGGGTGCATCTGGTATGATATTAGCTTCAAGAATATGTAATGATGATTATTTTAAGAATAAATCTGTTTTATTAATTGAAAAAGATATCAAAAATACTAATGATAGGACCTGGTGTTTTTGGGAAGAGGGAAAAGGAGAATATGATGATATTGTTTTTCATAGCTGGAAAAATGGAATATTCCAAGGAAAGAATTTTGAATTAAATTTCTCTTTTAATCCTTATGTTTATAAGATGATAAAAAGCAAAGATTTTTACTCTTTCATGCAAAAAAAATTTAAATCATATACTCAATTAAAGCAAGTTCAAGAAAAAATTATTAAGATAATTCCTAATCTAAATCAAGTTAAAACTGATAAGAATACATATAAGTCAGGCAAAATTTTTTCAAGTATCTATAATCCAAAAAAAATTCAAAATCAAAGTAAATTTCCAGTTCTCATTCAACATTTTTTTGGTTGTATAGTTGAAACTAAAAATAACTGCTTTGAAAGGAAAAAAATTGATTTCATGAATTTTAATGTGTCACAAAAAAATGAAACAAGATTTGTTTATGTTTTACCTGAATCGAATAAAAGAGCATTAGTTGAATACACTCTTTTTTCTAAAACCTTACTCTCAGAAAAAGAATATCTTGAAGAAATAAAAAAATATCTTAATTCTATTAATACAGGAGGTTACAAAATTTTAGAAAAAGAAAAAGGTCAAATTCCAATGACTTGTTTTAGATTTGATAATTATAACACTGAAAATCTCTTACATATTGGCATAGCTGGAGGCTGGACTAAAGCCAGTACGGGCTATACTTTTTCAAGAATAAATGAAAAAACCAAAGCATTGATTAATCATATAAAAAAGGAAAAACCACTAAATAGATTTAATCAAACTAATAGATTTTGGTTTTATGATTTAATCTTTTTAGACGTATTGTATAATCAAAATTATTTGGGAAGTAATCTCTTTAAAAAAATGTTTGAAAAAAATGATCCAAAAACTATTTTCAAATTCCTAGATGATAAAAGTAATTTTTGGGAAGAACTTAAAATAATTAGTTCATTTGCGTTGAGTAAAAACTTAGGTGCATTTTTATCTGCCTTTTTTAAAAGAGTTTTTAAAATTAATTAGGCTTATTTTTCTCTTTTCATTAACCACCTTACAAGATTTATGAAAATTTTCTTTTTTTCATTACTTACAGCTAACAATTTTATTTTTTCTTCTGCACTATTTGAATAAAAGTTTATCATTTCTCTAGCGCCATCTTTTGCGCCTGACTCAATATAAATATTTTTGGCCTGATTAATTTTTTCTTCCGCGTTCAGATTTTGTTGAGTTAAGCTTAAGATTTTTTTAATTTTTTCTTGATGCTCTAAGTTGCCTTTTTTTAAAATCATGTGATATAAGATAGTTTTCTTGTTTCTCAGTATATCTCCTCCGATTTTTTTACCAAAATCTTTTGGATTCCCAAATGAATCTAGGTAATCGTCTTGAAGTTGAAATGCTATTCCCATTTCTATTCCAAAATTATATAGTAAATCAGAATCTTCTTTAGTTGCTCCGCCAATGATCGCTCCCATTTTTAGGGAACAACCAATTAAAACTGCTGTTTTGAGTCTGATCATTTTAACATAATTCTCTATATTGAAATCATAATTTTTTTCAAAATCTAAATCATATTGTTGCCCTTCACAAACCTCTGCAGCTGTTTTGTTTAATAAATGGAATAATTTTTTAAAAAGAGAATCAGGATAATTCTCGAGAATTTTATAAGCCTGGATTAACATTGCGTCTCCAGATAATATGGCAGTGTTTAAATCCCATTTTTTATGGACGGTAACTGCTCCTCTTCTAAGAGCTGCCTCATCCATTACATCATCATGAACTAATGTGAAATTATGAAATATTTCTACTGACAGAGCTGCATCAAGAGAGGCTTTAGGATTTGAACCAAATATATCTGCTGTCAATAAAGTCAATATTGGTCTTACTCTTTTGCCTTTGATTTGTAGAAGATATCTGATTGGATCATATAAATTCTTGGGCGTTTTTTCAACTATAAAATTTTTGAAGTGATCTTCGAATAGAACTTGATAATTTTTAAAAAAATTTTGCATTGAAATAGAATATATTATGGAAAAGTAAAAAAAACTTTGGAAACTTTTGCTGTATTAAAAGTTTCTTTATTAAATTCGCCAAAATTTTAAAGAGTAAAATCTTTTTTTGAAACTCTTTTTTATGAAAAAAGAAATTATCAATAATGCATCGAATCTTTTTTTACAGTATGGGTGTAAAAATGTTACCATGGATGATATAGCAAATGAAATGTCCATCTCAAAAAAAACAATTTATACTCATTTTAAAAATAAAACGGATTTAGTAAGAGCGGGTGTTTTTAAAATATTCAAAGATGTCAATTCAATAGTTTCAAAAGTTCAAAAAAATAATTCAAACCCTATAATATCACTTTATGAAATTAAAAAAGTTGCTTTTCAATTTTTGAACAAAGACAATGAATCACAGAGATACCAACTTCAAAAATATTATCCAAAAATCTTTGCGGAAATTACAAAAAAGGAATTCGAAACAATGCTTGTTAATTTTGAAAATAATCTAAAAGAAGGAATTAAGATGGGCTTTTTCAGAAAATCAATAAACCCTGAATTTCTCTCAAGAATATACATAAATGGTCTTCAAGGAGTAAGGAATGTTGAGCTATTCCCTCCTAAAAGTTTTAAAATATTACACTTGTTGGAAAGCTATATTGATTATCATCTAAGAGCAATAGTTACAAAAAAAGGACTTGCTTTTTTAGAAAAAAATAAACTAAGAATAAAAGATGAAAATTAAAAAATTAGCCTTTTGTATAATTTTTATAGGGATTATTGGAAATTCACAAAATTTTCCAAATTCGCTCACATTAGATCAAGCAATTGAATATGGACTAAGCAATAATTTTTCAGTTAAAAATGCTAATAGAGAAATTGAAAAAGCTCAAAAAGATAGGTGGAGCACAATAGCAATAGGACTTCCCCAAATTTATGCTGAAGTCAACTATCAAAACTTTCTAGAAATGCCAGTATCACTTGTCCCTGCAGAATTTTTTGGAGGAAAACCAGGAGAATTTGCTGAAATAAGTTTTGGAACAAAACAAAGAGTCATTGGGTCTGTTAGAATGGATCAAATGATTTTTAATGGCTCATATATTATTGGCTTAGAGGCTAGTAAAATTTTTCTAAAAATCTCAGAAAATATTTATGAAAAAACTAAACTAGAGACAAAAAAGATAATTGTAAAGAATTATGCTGCTGCACTTTTGGCAGATGAAAATATAAAACTACTAAACAAGAATAGAGAAAGATTAAAAGAGAATGTCTCTGAAATCCATCAATTATTTAAAAATGGATTTGAAGAAGAAGAAAGTGTTGAACAAATTCAACTAACGTTAGCTAACATTAACACTCAATTAAAATACGCTGTAAACTTGAGTAAAATAATTCATGAAATGCTGAAATTTAATCTTGGTATTCCTGTCGAGCAAGAACTTATTTTAAGTAGTAAAATTTCAGAAATTATAGATGAATCAAATTTGATTTTTGGGAATTTAAATATTTACACTATTTCTAATAATATTGATATTAAAATTGCAGAAAATAATTTACTGTCAGAATCTCTTTTTTATAAGTATGAAAAATCAAAGTTTTTACCAAGTGTAAAAGCCTTTATAAATGGGGCCTATACAGGCAATAATGAAAATTTTAATTTTACAAAAAATAATCAGAAATGGTTTGGTTCTTCACTTTTTGGATTAAGTCTTGACATTCCATTGTTTAGTGCTTTTTCAAAGAAGGTTAATTCTCAAAAAGCAAAAATAAATATGCAACAAGCTGAAACTAAACTTAATGAAACTCAATACAGAATAAGAATGGAAATTGAAACAGCTGTAAATGAATATCAACTTGCTGTTGAAAATTATTTTACTGAGAAAGAAAATCTTGGATTAGCAGAACGCATTGAAAATAAAAATCAAGTGAAATATTTTGAGGGAATAGTAGGTAGTTTTGAACTCAGACAAGCTCAACTTCAACTCTACAGCTCTCAAAGTAAATATCTGAGCTCAATTCAAAATTTAATTGAAAGAAAAATAACACTGGAAACACTAATAAATTTACCTAATCCATAAACTTAAAAAATGAAAAAATTATTTGCTTTAATAATTATAATCTCTTTTAATTTCAGTTGTTCTGATACTAAAAATGATTCAATAAAAAATATTGACTCTAATAATATTTCTGAACTAAGACTAGCCAAAGAAAACCTAAGGGATCAGTTAAACTCTTTGAATAATGAACTTGAAAAAATTAATTCCGCTCTTTCTGAATTAGATCAAAATGAAAGACTCCAAATAATTACTGCATACAAAATTAAAAGAGAGTCTTTTAATCATTTCATTGAAATACAAGGAGATATAAAGTCTCGTAAAAATTTAATTCTTCTCCCTGAATTAAACGGAATTCTGAAGAAAATATATGTCAAGGAAGGAAGTCAAGTTAATCAGGGTGATCTTTTAGCTGAAATCGATGACTCTGGACTTAAAAATCAATTGTCTCAACTTGAACTTCAAGCAGAGCTGTCTGAAATAAAATTTAACAGAATCAAAAATCTTTGGGAACAAAAAATTGGTTCAGAAATAGAATATTTAGAGGCAAAAACAATATATAAGACTCAACAAAAAAGTGTAGCTCAATTACAAGAGCAAGTAAAAAAAACAAAAATTTTTGCTCCTTTTAAAGGGTCAATTGATGAAATAATCTCCAATACAGGATCAAACTTAATTACTGGCTTGACTCCTATTTTAAGAATTGTAAATCTTGAAAATTTATACATTGAAGCAGATGTGCCAGAAAAATATTCTAAAACTGTAAAAACTGGTATACCATTATTTGTTGACATTCCAATGATTGAGAAAACATATAAAACTCAAATAAATCAAGTAGGTAATTTTATAAATCCAAACAACAGAAGTTTTAGAATTGAAGCCCCAATATTGAATCTAGATAAAACATTGAAATTAAATCTAACCACCAAATTAAAAATCAATGACTACTCAAATTCAAAGTCAATCTTGATTCCTCTCAGAATTTTAAAAGAAGACGCAAATGGGAGTTTTTATGTCTTTAAATTAATTGCAACTGATATTGAAAATATTTTTACCAGTGAAAAAGTTTTTATTAAAGTAGGTAAAGATGATGGTAAAAAAATTGAAGTAATTAATGGTTTGTCTGATGGAGATTTAATAATAGATGAAGGGAGTGAAAGAATCCAAGACAAACAAAAAGTTAAAATTCAACAGAATAACTTTTAATTTAAAAAGGTGAATGAAAAATAAGGAATTTTTATTATCCAGTTGGGCCATTGATCACAAGAAAATCATATATGTGATTATTTCTATCTTTTTCATTCTTGGAATTAATTCTTACAGAAATATGCCAAGAGAAGATTTTCCAGAAGTTAATGATACTCGTGTTTTTGTGACAGCTGTTTTCCCTGGAAATACAGCTGAGGATATTGAACGGTTAATAGTAGATCCTCTTGAAGAAGTCTTAAGAGGAGTTTCGAATATGGTGAATTTAACATCAAAATCTGAAGAAGATTTTGCTGCAATAACAATAGAGTTTGATGAAAACATAACAATAGACATAGCAAAACAAAAAACAAAAGACTTAGTTGATGGCGTAGTTTCAGGACCTGATTGGCCAATATTTAATAATGCCAAAGTTGAGCCATCAATTTTTGAGTTTGATTTTTCTGAGCTAATTCCTATGCTAAATATCAGTTTAGTTGGAGACTTTCCAATTGAGAAGTTAAAAGAATATGCGGAATTTTTGGAAGAAAAAATTGAAAGATTACCTCAAATCAAAGCTGTAGATATAAGGGGAATTCAAGAATTTGAAGTTGAAGTAGCTGTTGATATATACAAAATGACTGCCTCAAAAATTAGCCTCAACGACGTTATAAAATCTATTCAAGATGGAAATAATACTATTTCATCAGGAAGCATAATCGGTGATGGGAAAAGAAGAAATGTCCGACTGGTAGGGGAAATTGAGAGTCCTAAAGAACTTGAAAACTTTGTGATTAAAAGTGATAAGGGGGCTGTATATTTGAGTGAAATTGCAACTGTTTCATTTAAAGAAAAAGATCCTACCTCATATGCTAGATCTTTTGGGAATAAAGTTGTTTTATTAGATGTAAAAAAAAGAGGAGGCAAAAATTTAATTGATGCTTCTGAACAAATTAGATTGATAATAAATGATCTTAAAAAAAATTACTTCCCTGAAAATTTAAATATTGGTGTCTCGAATGACCAATCGAGTAGAACTTTAAATTTAATTAATGATTTTGTAAATAATATCATTTTTGGTGTCATTTTAGTAATCACCGTTTTAATGTTTTTTCTAGGCTTTAGAAATTCTCTTTTTGTTGGCTTTGCTATCCCAATGTCTATGTTTATGTCCTTTGCAATAATATCAATGCTTGGTTATACAATGAATAGAATGATCCTATTTGGACTTATCATGGGGTTAGGAATGCTTGTAGATAATGGAATAGTAGTGGTTGAAAATGTCTACCGTTTAATGGAAAAAGAGGGAATGTCAAGAATTCAAGCAGCTAAAGCTGGGATTGGAGAAATTGCTTATCCCATTATTTTTTCTACAGCTACAACAGTAGCTGCATTCGTGCCTCTTGGATCATGGCCAGGTGTAATTGGTGAATTCATGATTTTTTTCCCCATAACACTCTCAATTGTTTTGGGGTCTTCGCTGATAGTTGCTCTATTATTTAACTCAACACTCGTTTCAGAATTTATGCAAGTTTCTGATAGTGAAATGAGCAAAAAAAGTTTATACAGATTAACCCTAATTCTTGGTGGACTGGGAACACTATTAATTTTTAGTAAAGGGGAGCTTAGAGGAATTGGAACTCTTATGATTCTTATCACTTTATCATTCTGGGCCTATAAGTTTTTCATTAGAAAACTTGCCTTAAAATTCCAAAATACTTTTTTGGTTTGGCTGGAAAATAAATATCGAAAATTTCTCTCATTTGCTCTTTCAGGATACAATCCTTACAAATTTTTATCTGGAACCATCTTTTTATTATTCAGTTCCTTTGTA
>MDTD01024103.1_pt1 | contig 66257 bp, 65 predicted proteins | sample 811221 | NCBI WGS metagenome assembly MDTD01 (sample SAMN05326646, study PRJNA326480) | marine metagenome | isolation source: seawater | place: Pacific Ocean: South West | collected 2011
AAAAATCCGCACTCCTTTTTAATAGAGCAATTTGCTATCTGTCCATTCGTTCAAAGAACTTTTTTACCTCCTTATCGTCGGTAAATGAATACAAAAATCCTGTTAGAATTTGTGTACTTTTTGACAATCTCGTTCGATTGTCTTGCTGAAAGCGGATGCAAAATTAGATAAACTTTTTGCAAGTCCAACTTTTCGAGTAAAAAACTTGAGAAATATTTTTCTCCCTCAAAAAGCGGATGGCAAAGATACTAAATCCATGGGATTCAAAAAAGATATTTTACGTGGTAAATTCTTCTTTCAATACGGTTTCTACCCTATTAGGCCCAAGCGATACAATTTCGATAGGTGCCTTGACCTGTTCCTCGATATAAGTGATGTATTCCAGCAATAATGAAGGCAATGCATCAAAAGTATTTGCTTTGGTAGCTCCCCATCCCTTAAAGGTTTTATAAATCAGCTCCCAATCTGCCCCCTCTAGGTATAGAGGTAGCTCATCTGTGGTCTTACCACCCATTTCATAGCCATAGCAAACCTTTACTTCATCAAGATCAGCTAAAACATCGGCTTTCATCATAAAGAGCTTAGTGACACCATTAAGCATACAGGAGTATTTCAGTGCTGGCAAATCTAGCCAGCCACATCTGCGAGGTCTTCCGGTAGTCGCACCGAATTCATTGCCTTTTTTTCTAAGCGCTTCTCCTTCATCCCCATGAAGCTCGGTAGGGAACGGTCCACCACCAACTCGTGTACAGTATGCTTTGAAAATACCGAAGACCTCTCCTATCCAGCGTGGTGCCACACCTAGTCCGTTACAAGCCCCCGCGGAAATGGTATTGGAGCTTGTTACATATGGATAGCTTCCAAAATCAATATCCAGCATGGAACCCTGAGCGCCTTCAGCCAGCACAGCCTTATTATCCGTAATGGCCTGATTGATCAAATACTCCGTGCTCAGAATATCAAATGACCGTATGGTCTCAATGGCACTGAAGAAAACCTCTTCCTCCTTTGATATGTCAAATTCTAAATCATAATGCTCTAAAATCCTTAAATGATGATTTTTGATCTCTTCGTACCTTTTATCAAAATCCGGTTCATCAACATCACCGATTCTTAAGCCTCTCCTGGCCACTTTATCCTGATATGTAGGACCAATGCCTCTTAGCGTTGATCCGATTTTTTTGTCCCCTTTGGCTCGCTCATAGGCCTGATCTAAGACACGGTGTGTGGGTACGATCATCTGAGCTTTATTGGAAAGCACCAAATGTTTCTTCAGATCCAGGTTGAAAGGCTTCAACTCGTCGATCTCTTCCTGAAAAACTTTTGGATCAAGTACAACACCATTCCCTATTACATTGAGAATGCCTTCGTGGAAAATACCAGAAGGAATCTGATGTAAGACATGTTTGTGACCGTCAAATTCCAAAGTATGCCCGGCATTGGGTCCTCCCTGAAATCTAGCAACTACATCATATTTGGGAGCCAAAAAATCCACGATCTTTCCTTTCCCTTCATCTCCCCATTGAAGGCCTAACAAAATATCTACCTGTGCCATCAGTTTATTTTTGAAATGGTATCTTCTGCTTCCTGCTCTGTTTTAACAATGTTGAAAATGGCCTGAAGCTTTGTAATTATTAATAATTTTTTAACGTGTTCGGAAGGATTCACCAAATATAGCTCTCCTCCCTTGTTTCTGAATTTTGTGAGAATGGTGATCAGTACGCCTATACCACTCGAATTGATATATCTAACATCAGAAATATTTATCAGACAATATTTGGCATCCGATGAAAGTGCATCATTTACAATTTCAATCAGTTCCGGTCCATTATTTTCACCTATCAGGTCTCCGGAAAAATTCAGGATCAACCTGTCTTTGCTCAGATTATGAGAATAATTCATCATAGGTCACTTATTTTTTATTCTCACAGTCTACCCGCCTGCAACTGGCATAGAGCAGTAAAGAGTGATGAATAATGTCAAATTTTAGGAGATCGCCCACAGTCGTCTGAATATTTTGGATCCTTGGATCACAAAATTCCATCACTTTGTTGCAATCCGTGCAAATTAAATGATCATGCTGCTTAAATCCGTGTGATTTCTCATATTGTGCTAGATTTTTTCCAAATTGATGCTTCGTAACCAGATCGCATTCTACTAAAAGGTCTAACGTATTGTATACAGTAGCCCTGCTCACACGGTAATTCTTGTCTTTCATAGATATGTAGAGCGACTCTACATCAAAGTGGCCCCTACGAGTATAAATCTCCTCCAAAATCGCATAGCGTTCAGGGGTTTTCCTCAAACTCTTCTTCTCCAGATAAGCTGTGAATATCTTTTTTACCTCGTCTAAAATAACAGATTGTTCCATGACCGCCGCAAATATAGCTATAGAAGAATTGCTTCTTTAATAACTAAACATCTCTTGATACAGATACTACCCCCTGAACTTTTTCGAGATTGGTAATCAGTTTATCCAAATGCTGGGTATCGTTGACATATAATTGGATTTCGCCTTCAAAGATTCCCCCCTCGGTATTAATAGTAATAGACCTCATGTTTACCTTCAGCTCGCCTGAGATGATACTTGATATATCGTTGATCAGGCCAAGTCGATCAGTGCCAATTATCTTTAGCCTGGCGATAAATGATTTATCATGACTACTCGTCCATTTGGCTTTAATGACCCGATAACCATAGTTTGAAAGTAACTCAGCAGCATTGGGGCAGCTGGTCCTGTGGATCTTAATGCCATCATTTACAGTAACAAATCCGAATACATCATCACCTGGGATTGGGTTACAGCACCTGGCAAATTTGTAATCCACCACATCCATGTCTTCTCCTATCAATAACAGGTCAAAATCTTTTTCCTTGACCTTCTTCTTCTGACCTTCGAATGTGCCCGGATCTTTGATCTTGGTTTGAGTAGGCTCTTCGGCTTGTTTGTCCCTGAATTTCTTGATTTCAACGTGGTTGATCTTTCCTCTTCCTACCAAATAGTATAGATCAATTGGAGTTTTCAAATCGAAGAAGGCAACCAGTTGATCAAGTATCTCCTGACTCCAGGGGAGTTTCATCTGCTTGATTTTCCGCATTACGATCTCTTTCCCCTCACTCGCAAAGACCTTTCTCTCTTCTTTGAGCACATCCTTGATCTTGGACCTTGCTTTTGAACTTACTACATATTTGAGCCAATCCTCGTTAGGTTTTTGCTTTCTGGAGGTGAGGATCTCTACCTGATCACCGTTTTTCAATACATGATTTAGAGGTACCAGCCGCTGGTTGACTTTTGCTCCCAGGCAGTGGGCACCTACCTCAGTATGGATGTCAAAGGCAAAATCTAGTGCCGTGGCACCATTTGGTAAAGTAATCAGATCACCCTTTGGAGTAAACGTGAAGATTTCTTCGTGGAAAAGATTTGACCTGAAGTCGTCCACAAATTCAATCGCAGAAGTATTGTTTTGCTCCAATATCTCTCGGACCTTGGTAATCCATTGTTCAAGCCCACGATCACCCGGGGATTCTTTCTCTTTATATTTCCAATGAGCTGCATAGCCCTTCTCTGCTATTTCATCCATTCGCTTGGTTCGGATCTGTACTTCCACCCATTGCCCGGTAGCACTCATCACGGTCGTATGTAATGACTCATATCCGTTGGCTTTGGGAATGCTTATCCAATCTCTCAGCCTATCAGGGTTAGGTTGATAAAAATCCGTCACTATAGAATATGCCTGCCAGCAAGCGGCTTTTTCATGTTCTATTTCCGTATCCAGAATGATCCTTACGGCAAAAAGATCAAAGACCTCTTCAAATGGCACATTCTGGGTTTTCATCTTATTATATATGGAATGAATGGACTTTGGCCTTCCCTTGATCTCGTAGGTAAACTTATGTTTGTTTAATTCATCTTTAATAGGTCGGATAAAACTCCTGATAAACCTGTTTCTGGCCTCCCTGGTTATTCTTATCTTTTGAACAATGTGGTTATAGGTATCATTGTCAGTGTATTTAAGGTACAGATCTTCTAATTCTGACTTGATCACGTAAAGTCCAAGGCGATGGGCTAAAGGCGCGTAAATAAAGATTGTTTCATTGGCAATCTTTAGTTGCTTATCCCTAGGCATGCTCTGAAGCGTACGCATGTTGTGCAACCTGTCTGCAAGCTTTATCAGTATTACCCTTACATCATCGGATAATGTGAGTAACATTTTTCGGAAATTCTCAGCCTGTGCCGAACTCCCCTGCTCAAATACCCCGCTGATCTTGGTGAGCCCATCAATGATACTGGCTACCTTCCGTCCGAAGGTCCGTTCTACTTCGGCCAGACCAGTTTCCGTATCCTCCACCACATCGTGCAACAGTGCACAGATGATCGAAGTAGGACCCAGTCCCACTTCCGAAACACATATTTGGGCTACCTCCAGTGGATGAAAGATATAGGGCTCACCGGATTTGCGTCGCATATCCTTATGAGCATCCATTGAGAGGTGAAAAGCCTTTTTGATCATTTTTGCATCGCCCTCTTTCAACATAGGTTTAGCCGATCTCAATAGCTTTCGGTACCTCCGAATGATTTCTTTTCTTTCCTCTTCTACATCAACTTCCAAAATCATATTAAACAAAACATTTGTTTGGGGTGAATAATTACAAAAACTTTAATTAATTTTGCCCTCCGAAAATTTACTTGATGTAGCAAATCTATACATAGTAAATTCTTTGAAATTTTGAGAACATAGGTCCTGGGATGTTGGAATAAAACAACAGGCCTTGAGATTTGTAAAGATGCGGATGTGGCGAAATTGGTAGACGCACTAGACTTAGGATCTAGCGCCGCGAGGCATGGGGGTTCGAGTCCCTCCATCCGCACTTTTTTAAATCCTCTATTCGAAATACTTTCTTTTCTATTCAAATTAACCTTTAGTAGGGTTTTTACCTGATCAAATTCAAATCTTTAGCCAATTGGAAATCACACTTGACAAAATCGACAAGACAGAAGGTTTAATTAAAGTTAAATTAAAGCAGGATGATTATCAACCTGGTGTAAAACAAAAAATTAAAGAATATAGCAAGAAAGCTAATATCAAAGGTTTCAGGCCAGGAAAGGTTCCTCCAAACCTCATAAAAGAACTTTACGGAAAATCAATTCTTGCTGAAGAGATCAATCAATTACTTTCTGATAAGCTCAATGCATACCTCAGAGAAAGTGACTTACAGTTTCTTGGTGAGCCTATGCCTAAAGAAGACTCTTTTGAAAACCTGGACTTCAACATTGATCAGGCAAAAGACTTCGAGTTTGAATACAATGTGGGTTTTGCAGAAGAATTTGAACTCAAGATCGACCAAAAACTGAAGGTGGAAAAACCCACCATTAAAGTCGACAAGAAAGTAATAGACGAAACCATTGAAAACCTGCAAAGACAGTTTGGTGAGCTTTCGAATGAGGAAGTAGCCCAGGCGAAAGATATTATTTACGGAAAAGTCACTTCTAAAGACGGTGAGGTCGATAAGGAGATTAACATCGACATGAATGATCTAGCCAAAGGAGTTGATAAGAAATTTATCGGGAAGAAAGTTGGTGACTCGGTAGAATTCGAGCCGAAGAAATTATATATCGATTCGCACAAGCTTCACCATCAGCTCAATATCAGTCACGATGACTTCGAAAAACTGAAGGTTAAGCTGACCATCAACATTGGTGGTATTTCGCGAACCAACCCCATCCCTGTCGATCAGAAACTTTTTGACAAGACCTTCGGCGAGGGTAAGGTAAAGACTGAGGAAGAATTCAGAAAAAAAGTAGAGGAAGCTGTAAGTGAAAACTATAAGCGTGAAGAGGAGCAATATTTCGATTACAGATTGAGAAATCAGCTAATTGAAAAAGCTAAAATCAATCTTCCTGATAGTTTCCTCAAAAAGTGGCTTGCTAAGTCTGACGAAAAAATCACTGAGGATGTCCTCAGCGAGGAATATGAATCCTATAGCAAAGAGCTGAAATGGTCATTGATCAAAAATAAGATCATTAAAGATCAGGACTTAAAAGTAGAAAATGAAGAGGTGATAGCTGCTGCAAAGGATCTAATAAGTGCACAGTTTGGCCAGGCTGGTCTGGGCGACCAAATGGGCGATAAACTGGATATGTTTGCACAAAACTACCTGCAGGCAGAAAACGGTGAGAATTATATGAAGATTTACAACCAGGTACTAAACAATAAAGCACTGGACTACGTAAAATCTCAAATAAATATTAAGGATAAAGTCGTAAGTTTGGATGAATTCAGAAAACTTCCGTGAACTTAGCTATTTCAAATGAAGTTATTAATGAGTCCTTTTGATAAGGACTTTTTTTATTTTTACTTACATAAGTTATATTCAAAACATGATTAACACTCAAGAATTCAGAAAATATGCCGTAAAGGACCAGGGAATCAGTGGATCTACCTTTGACTCATATGTACACAGGGTTGAAAACATGACACGGGCTGTCATTGAAGAAAGACCTACTAATTTCCGCGAAATTGATGTTTTCTCAAGACTTATCATGGACAGGATCATATTCCTGGGAATGCAGGTAGAAGAGAATATCGCAAACATTATAACAGCCCAATTGTTATTTCTTGAATCAGTGGATTCTAAAAAAGACATTTTACTTTATATCAATAGTCCTGGAGGTTCGGTATATGCTGGGTTAGGCATGTATGACACCATGCAGTATGTTAATCCCGATGTAGCTACGATATGTACAGGGTTGGCGGCTTCTATGGGTGCTGTATTACTTTCCGGAGGAGCAAAAGGCAAAAGATCATCACTTCCTCACAGCAGGATCATGATACACCAACCAAGTGGTGGAATGCAGGGTCAGTCTAAGGACATGGAAATCACGTTGAAGCAAACATTGGAACTCAGGAAAGATTTGTATTCTATCCTTGCCAAGCATACTGGCAAGAAATTTGATGAAATTGAAAGAGATTCTGACAGAGACTATTGGATGAGAGCCGCTGAAGCAAAGGACTATGGGCTAATCGACGAAGTTTTAGAAAGAAAAGCAGAAAAATAATGGCAACACAAGTCACTTGCAGTTTTTGTGGCCGAAATAAAAAAGACGTAGATCTGATGATCTCCGGTATACATGCGCACATCTGTGACAAATGTATTTCGCAGGCACAACAAATACTGAACGAAGAACTTAAGACCAAAAACAACAGTGAATCACCAAATTTTAATCTGGTGAAACCCGCTGACATGAAACGTCACCTTGATGAGTTTGTGATTGGTCAGGAAGAAGCTAAAAAATACATTTCAGTAGCTGTTTACAATCATTATAAACGGCTTATGCAGCAAAAGGACAAGGATGATGTAGTCATCGAGAAGTCCAACATCGTAATGGTAGGGCAAACCGGAACGGGTAAAACCTATCTGGCCAGGACCCTTGCAAAGATCTTGCAGGTACCTTTCTGTATCGCTGATGCTACAGTTTTAACCGAAGCAGGTTATGTAGGTGAGGATGTGGAAAGCATTCTAACCAGACTGCTTCAGGCAGCAAACTATGAGGTAGAGGCTGCTGAAAGAGGGATCGTATACATAGACGAACTTGACAAGATCGCCAGAAAGTCTGACAACCCTTCCATCACCCGGGATGTGAGCGGTGAAGGTGTACAGCAAGCCCTATTGAAGCTTCTTGAAGGCACATCAGTAAACGTTCCTCCTCAGGGAGGTCGCAAGCATCCGGACCAAAAAATGATCTCCGTTAATACAGAGAATATTTTATTTATCTGTGGTGGAGCATTTGATGGAATAGAAAGGGTGATTGCCAACAGGCTGAATACCCGTCCTATAGGTTTTGTAAACGAAAAAGATGAAGACACTCCTATTGACAAGGAAAATCTTCTTCACTATATCTCTGCACAGGATCTGAAAGGCTTTGGACTGATACCTGAGCTGATCGGAAGGCTTCCTGTATTGACTCATCTTGATCCTCTAAGCAATGATGCGCTGAAGCAAATCCTTACCGAGCCTAAGAATGCATTGGTCAAGCAGTACAAAAAACTGTTTGAGATGGAGAATGTGAAACTTGAGTTTAATGAGGACGCCATTGAGTACATTGTTGAAAAAGCAATGGAATTTAAGCTTGGAGCACGTGGGTTAAGGTCCATTTGTGAGGCGATCATTACGGATGCAATGTTCGACATTCCTTCTAATAACAATATGAAGGAGTTTATCCTGACTAAAGAATACGCGGAAGAGAAGCTTGAAAAATCGAAATTCAATAAGCTGAGGGCAGCTTAATAGCTTACTTTAGCATAGAAATAATTTCAGAGGCAGCATTTTGTGCTGCCTTTTTTTGTCCCAGCCTTTCTCGAATCTCTGCATATCCGTCCTTCATCTTACTCACTGCCTCTTGATTATGAAGAAGCATCTCAACATGATTAAGTATGACGTCTGCGCTGTAGTCTGACTGGATGAGTTCTTCCACTACCCTCTTTCCGGCAATCAGGTTGACCAGAGAAATAAATTGAATCTTCACCAGCATCCTCCCTATCAGATAGGTTAGCCAGCTGGTCTTATAGACAACTACCTGTAAGGTACCTACGATTGCTGTTTCCAATGTGGCCGTGCCGGAGGTAACTATCGCCACATCAGCCATTCTGAGGAGTTCATACGTTTTGTTGTAGTGGATGGAGACGTTTTCCAGTGAACTAATTCCCTGGTAAGCCTCCACAGGCAGATTATCTACCCCAGCAACCAGAAACAGTATTTCTGGTCTTTGCCTGGCCAGCTGATTGATTACTGAAATGGCTTTTTCAACTTCCTGAGACCGGCTACCAGGGAGAACAGCCACCTTTTTCCAATCAGATTCTTTTAACTGCTCCAGCCCTGAAAAGTCATAGCTATAATCCTCAATAGATTCCACCAGAGGATTACCAACATACTTTACCGGGTAATTCAACGCTTTGTAAAACTCCGTCTCAAAAGGCAGGATCACCAACATCTGATCCACAAACTGTCGGATTTTTTTGATACGACCTTTTTTCCAGGCCCAGATCTTCGGGGAGATGTAGTAGGAAGTTTTGATGCCTCTTGACTTTCCAAATTCAGCCATTCTGAGATTAAAACCAGGGAAATCCACAAGGATCAAAACATCAGGCTGATGTTCCGAGATATGGGATTTACAAAGACTTAGCTTTTTATTGATGACACCCAGGTTTTTGATTACCTCCCACAAGCCCATAAATGAGATTTCCTGATAATGTTGAAGCAGCCTGGCTCCTGCAGCCTGCATCAAATCTCCGCCCCAGGCAAATATTTCAGCATTGGAATCTTGTTTTCGGAGCTGGTCAATCAGACGTGCTGCATGCATATCGCCTGATCGCTCCCCTGCTATTACAAAATACCTCATGAACCGAAATATTCTACATAGTTCCTGGGTGTCTCAAAAAGTTTCAATGAATGCAAGTTAGCTTCAGGAGCGATGGTAGGAATCAGGGGCTCCAGGATATTCCAAAATTCAATGATCAGATTTTCACAACTGGCTAATTTGCCTTCCATAAAAGGTACATCCAGATTTAAGTTCTTATGATCTACCTTATCAATGATTTCTCTTCTTATGAGTGTGCTCAACTGCTTGAGGTCAATCACAAAACCTGTTTCCTTATCCGGCCATCCTTTCACGGTAGTGATCAGATCAAAATTATGTCCATGCCAATTGGCATTGGCACAAGGGCCAAAGACCTCCACATTTCGCTCTTTACTCCACCTGGGATTGTAAAGTTTATGTGCAGCGTTGAAATGCTCTTTCCTACTAACGTACATCATAGGTGGCAAAATTAATGGATATTGACTGCAAGGGATGAAAACAATGGATTCAAAAAGTGCTATCTAAAAATAGTTTCGCAAATTTACGGTTTAATAGATATTCAAATAAATGATAGTAGTAACAGGAGCAGCAGGATTTATTGGTAGTTGTATGATTGCCAAGTTGAATAAAGAAAACTTCAATGACATCATTGCAGTAGATGAGTTTGACCATAAAGAAAAACTTAAAAATCTTGAAGGTAAAAAGATCCTGGAGCAAGTCCACCGTGACAACTTCGCCACCTGGTTGGATAAGAATCATGAAGAAGTTGAATTTATCTTCCACCTGGGTGCCAGGACGGATACCGCTGAGTTTGACAAGAGTCTGCTCAGGAAGCTCAATACCGAATATACCAAGACCGTGTGGCGCAGATGCATTGAGCATCAAATTCCACTGGTATATGCCAGCTCTGCAGCTACTTATGGCCTGGGTGAAAATGGCTATTTCGATGACGAGAAAATATTAGAAGATCTGATTCCATTAAACCCTTATGGCGAATCAAAAAATGAGTTTGACATATGGGCTGTTCAGCAGGATGAAAAGCCCTTCTTTTGGGCTGGGTTGAAGTTTTTCAATGTCTATGGCCCCAATGAATACCACAAGGGACGAATGGCCTCAGTAGTACTACATGCATTCCGACAAATATCTGAAACTGGAAAAATGAAACTTTTCAGATCCCATAACCCTGATTATAAAGACGGTGAACAACGAAGAGACTTTGTGTATGTAAAAGACGTGGTAGAAGTAATGTATTGGCTCATGAACCACCGCAAAAATAGTGGTATCTATAATCTGGGAAGTGGCAAATCACGGACTTTTCTTGATCTAACAAATGCAGTATTCAGTGCGCTCAATAAAACTTCAGATGTTAGCTTCATAGACACGCCTGAGGACATCAGAGACAAATATCAATACTTCACAGAAGCTGATATGACTAAACTTAAGTCCATCGGGTATCCTCATGAGTTTACGGAGCTTGAAGAGGGTGTGAAGGATTATGTCTTGAAGTACCTCAAAAAGGGTGCTTATTATTAATCCAGATCTGTCATTGTTTCCCACTTTTGAATAATCTGGAATCCATCGAAAACGGATCAGCGACCTCTTTTATGATTGTCTTTTGATGATCCGGATGATTTGGATTTAGCAGATAGTTGTGCTCCTCTGATACAATGACTGAAGGTATTTTAAGCACATAGTGTTCATTAGCTTTTACAAAGTCAGCACCAATTTCCTGAGTAAACGTGGGAATAAATGCCTTTTCATCCCACTGGTCAGGCAATTGATCCTTTTCCAATTCTTTAATGGCTGTGGTTTTTATTTCTATTTTGGCCAGACAAATATCCGGAGGGCTCAACAGGTGATAATTATTCACCAAAAACTCCAGGCAAGCCAAAGAAACTGATCCTGCAGTATAGAGTAAACGGACTCCGGGAGGATTCCATCTACCTCCATACAATCCCGCTCCAGTGCCTTCTAGATCTTTTATATAAATACGTTTACTTATCCTGTAGACAATCATTAAGCAAGCACCCCATGCTCCATACGGCCTATCTGATCCAGTAATCTTCGAATGCCAAAGCTATTCTTTAAGAGTACCTTGGGTTTGACATTCCCTAAAGCAATATTTTCGGCGTCCATCCAGGCAAGAAAACCCTTTCCAAAAGCAGCGATGCCTTTCCGATAAACTTCTTCTATCTCCAGGATCTTTTCAGTAACAGCCGGACTAAAAGCAGTTTTGCGTTTATAGGTATCTATAGAAATAGGAAGTATTTCTATGAGGTCATTGAGGCTGAGCCCGGAGATCTTGATCACTTCTTTGATGTAGCGTTTGGATACTGAATGGCTTGCCAGTACAAAATAGTTGGAGTGCCCATATACTGCGACAGGCTCTTCCAGTATATCGGGTGTGCTTTGATCTGGCTTATACGCTTTCATAATTTAGTGTATTATTACTTTTTATATTACGTAAATATACACCATTAGTTACATCACAAAAAATGGTTGATCATTAATACTTCACCATCGCATGTTAACGCTGAAAAATATTAATAGACAGGGAGTCAATACATCAAGCAGTCAAAAGACCGGACATAAAAAAAGGCTACTCCATTTCTGGGTAGCCTTTTTAGTTATTTCTAGAAGTTTAATTAAGGAGTAACTTGCTTAAGTGTAACATCAAAAACGTAACCAAAGCTCCACTCAGTAGAGAAAGTGATGGTTTTTGTTGCCACATTAACTTTGAAGTCAATCATTTCCAGATCTCCTCCAAAAGCACCAACTCCAATATTATCTCCATATGTCCAGGTAGTTGTTGCCATGCTTGATGGGTTGTCAGCAGTCACTGTCATCCCTGCTCCAGCATAAGCAGAACCATAGCCATAACCATATTCATAAAATGATCCAATGGCATCAGACAATCCATAAACTCCTCCACCAAGGTCTCTTACCCAATAAGGTCCAAAAGCTTCATCTGTATAATCTACAGTTGCACCTGATGAATGGGTTCTAAACACACTTGCTTCATACATTCCAGCAATGCTTGATACAAAATCACCATTACATTCAGGCCAGAATATTTCTCTGGTAGCTACTCCGGGAATACTGTCCACGTTATAAGCACTATAAGTAATGTTATAGAGGTCTGGACCATCCACAGAGCTACCATCAAAATAAACACCACTAATGGTTGTTTTTACCGGGATTTCCTCACCACCCTCACTTGCTGCTGCACCAGGGTCATCATACTCTCCGACATTATCGCATGCTAGTTCTACTTCAGTCTCCCCTTCTACATCAATCTTAGGTAGATAAGTGACCACCGATTCTTCTGCGCTATTCACAAACTCTTCACAGCCCATAAAGACTACTGCAGTGAATAACAATAATATATAATATTTCATACTATTCATTTTTTAGTTGTCCCAAAATATTTTGTCTGTCAACTTCCTTTGAGCAGGTGCTTTTGGATTCAGGTTACGCTCTGATGAAGGATATAACCATGTTGCAGGATGTTCTCCTGGGTTCAGCACAGATTCAATTGGATCCTGGAAAATACTAGCAGAGAATAATCTGCTAGCAGGTCTATCAAATCTTCTTGTCTCAATCCATCCTTCATCTTCCTGCGTTCCATTCATGGAAATATACTTTTGCGTACCAATCATATCCAACTTGGTATCCAAAGGATCACCAGCATCATATCCTAACGAATTAGTATAAGTCGTCGGATTTGACACTCCAGTGTAAGCAAAACTAGCGGCGATTCCTGCTGCAAAAGCAGCAACATCATCATCTGCAGTACCGTAACGAGCATCAGCTTCAGCTCTCAGGAACCAAACTTCCCATGGGCTCATTAAGATTACAGGATTTGCCGGATCATATGCATAAGGAGTAGACCCGCTATATTCAGCTGCATCCGCCGTAAAAGGCTCTTCGTCAACTGTTCCCTGATCAATTCCTCTCAATTGTCCTGAAAATGTTCCTGCTGTTGCTTCAGCATAGAAAACTGTATCTCTAGGATCATTTAAAGAATTAAGCAAGTTAAGTGTAGCATTACTTGCAAAGTAAAAATCACCAACACCAAACTCCATTCGAGCATACATTGGATTCTGGTTTCCGACAACATTAGCAAACGGAATATCTGGCATTTGTGCGGCTGTCTCTATGAAAATCCCTGAATTAATCAAAGATTGAATGGCTGGTCCCTGGGGGTCCACTTCAGAAGTTCTTAAAAGAATTCTCAACTTCAAAGAGTTAGCAAATCTCAACCAGTTTGTCAGATTTCCTCCATAGATCAGGTCATCATCTCCAACATCGGTGAGACCTGCATCATCTGCAAATGTCAGATCTGCAATAGCTTCATCAATCAATACTACCAATGAGTCATAAACTACGGGGGCAGTATCATAGCCGGGAACCTGGATTCCACCGGCATCAGGTTCTCCTCTAAGCGCTTCAGAATAAGGTATATCACCAAAATGGTCGACCAGACCCTGAAAAATATAGGCTTTCATTGTTTTACCTATTCCTGAATAGGCTCTGCTTTCGCTGTTTACTAAAACCTGCAAGTCTATCAAAGCATCAGAATAAGCCCATTCCCAGTAATTATCAAAATCACCAGCTTCAGCCTGGTAACGTTCCTGGTTACCCAAAGAAACTCCCAGACCCCATGTGTAATATTGGGCCCATAAAAAGGAGAACATATTCAATTCTACATCCACCATGTATCCTGTCATACCGATAGCACCAGTTAACAACTGTGCATCTCCGGCAGTAGGGAATGTATCCGGATCTATATTAATCTCGTCTAAGGATTGCTCACAAGAAAGTGAGAAGACCAGGACGATTGCAATGAACGATTTATATATAAATTTCATATTGTCTTTCGTTTAGAATGATCTTTATTTAAAAAGTAACCTGCAAATTCACCCCAAAACTTTTCGATGGAGGAGTTTGTGTGGTCTCAATCCCCTGTGCGTTACCAGTTAAGGCAGGTCCGTTAATTTCAGGGTCAGCAAAAACGTTCTCTTCCGGTAACCAGAATTTTAGGTTTTTACCAAACAATCCAATCCTCACATTAGTGAAAGGAGTAGATCCAATGACATTCTGTGGAAGTGTATAGCTCACTCCTACTTCACGAAGCTTCAGGAAGCTTGCATCGATTAATGCAGTAGATGCAGGAATGTCATATCCTCCTGTGAAATACTCGTACTCTGTAATCTCAACGGTGTTCTCACTGTAGGTACCGTCACCATTATCAACTACTGAATTGGGAATGATGAATGGTTGTCTGCCATACTTATTAGTTGTAACAGCAGTTCCGTTAAATTCGGTGTGTCCTTGTGTCAGAGAAAGGAATGTTCCACCAACTTTCATATCAAAAAGTATGTTGAAGCCGATGCCTTTGTAATTTCCATTAGCTCCGTAACTTGCAATATATTTTGGCTGATACGAACCCATGTAAACCTGGTCTTCAGAATACTCCGGAAATCCGGTTCCATCAACAATTGGTCGTCCGTCAGGAGTCACAGCTTCGATAGTTCCTCTAAAAGTTCCAAATGGCAACCCTTCTTTGGCTACAACACTAACTGTTGGTACCGCAAATGGAGCAAACTCACCCATTACTAGCTCATCAATATCATCTGTCACTTTCACAACCTCATTGATGTTTTTAGCCCATGTACCAAATAGCTCTAAACTCAACCCATCAACTAACCCGGCAATTGGTCGTACACTCAGGGTAACTTCGTGACCCTTGTTAGTCATTTCACCAATATTACTTACGGTTTCAGTAAAACCTGTTGATCTAGGTAAACTTATCGTTACAATTTGATCCGAGTGAACTGAACTATAATAGGTATAAGATAAGTTAATTCTCTCATCAAATAATCCGAAATCTCCACCCACTTCAAATGTAGTAGTTAACTCAGGCTTAAGTTCAGAGTTACCAATTCTATCTCCGGTTTGGAACCCTGGTTGTCCACCCAATGGATAGAATAATCTGTAATCTCCAAGGTCACGTCCAATTGTTGGGTTTCCAACATAGTAGGACTGCAAAAGATATAAGCCTGCATCTTTTCCTGTGGTACCGTAGCTTGCTCTTACCTTCAGGAAGCTCAATACATCATTTTCTATCGGTAATAGATCTGAAACAATTATAGATGTACCAACCGCTCCATAGGTGAATGTGTTGTTTTCAACAGGCAGAGTAGAAGACCAGTCATTTCTTGCAGAAAGCTCTAAGAAAACCGCATCTCTAAAACCAAGTCTGGCATTACCCAAAACCCCAAAAATTCGGTATTTCTCACGAGTCCTATCAGCTATTGATGAATTAACACTGTTAGAAAGGTTATAAACTCCATCCACAACCAAACCGCCGGAAGTTGCTCCCTCAAGTGTCTCTTGCTGAGTTTGATACCAGTTATATCCAGCTGATACATTTAAGCTGAAATCCTCTGAAAGTTGCTTGGTATAATTGGCCAAAGCAGACAAGTCGAGGTTCATATTTTGCTTAAAGAAGTTGACGTACTCACCTAACGATTCGTGCTTCTGATTTCTTGTGGTCAGACTAAAGTCATCCCCCCAAACCAGCTGAGTATTAGGAATAAATCTTGGTGTCCATGTGTCTACCATTGTATTTACAACATTGGCACCGAATCTACCAATAATATCCAGCCCTTCGATAACATTATAAGTAACAGAAGCATTACCAAGGAAGTTATTGATTGTTGCTTCATTACCATACTCATTCAGGATGTAATATGGATTTACAGAGGAGTATGATCCCCAGTATCCATTGATATCATGAAAGGGACTGTTATAATCTCTTAATTCACCAAAAGGAATATTTACCGGAGATTGAACAGCCATTGCATAGGCATTGTTTCCTTCAAATGGTCTCGCTCCCTCCTGATTGGTATTCTGGTTTACATTGGCATAAGATACTTTGAAGTTTGACTTAAGCTTTGGAGATAAGTCAGCAGATGCTTTCAAAAGTACTGTATGTCTTTTGTAATATGTGTTATCAAGAATACCATTTTGGTTCGTATTTGAGTATGAAGCATAGTATGTGAATCCCTCGTTAGAACCTGAAAGGTTTACACTATTAGAAAGTGTATTTCCTCTATTGAAAAACTCCTCTAATTGATTTGGTACTGCACTATATGGTCGCATCAGCGCTTCAATTGCTCCGTCACCATCAGCATCAACCGGGGATGTCCATGGCCTAACGACCCCATCAAACTCAGGACCCCATGACCAGTTTTCACCTGTATCGAAGTGAAGTCCATCATATCCCTGACCAAACTGATCTTGTCTCTGAAGTAATACGTACGCATTCTCTACAGAGAAAGATGAGTTCAAACCTACCTGCATCTTTCCTTTACCTTTTCCTGATTTGGTAGTAATCAAAACTACCCCAGAAGCACCCCTTGAACCATACAATGATGTTGCTGATGGTCCTTTAAGGATTGTAACTGATTCTATATCATTTGGATTGATGTCATTGAACCGGTTACCATGGTCTGCATACCCGGAAGTAGATCTTCCGTCACCACCTCTTGTTGTTTCATTGTTGATAGGAATACCATCAACTACGATCAAGGCGTTATTATTTCCGGTAAGAGAACCCTCACCTCTTAATACTATCCTTGTAGACGCCCCTACTGATCCAGATCCTGTAGACAATCTAACACCAGCTGCTTTTCCTCTTAAAGCTTCAAGTGTGTTCTTGTTTGGTGCTGACAATAACTCATCTGCACCAACTGTCTGGTTAGCGTAGACTACATCACGGGTATTTCTATCAATACCCAATGCAGAAACAACGACTTCGGAAAGCTCAGTAACATCAGCTGTCATGCTGATATCAATAACTGATCTTGCACCAATCTCAACTTCCTGACTGGTCATCCCTATAAAGGAATATACAAGTGTTTTTGCGTCATCAGGAACTGACAAGCGGTAGTTACCATCCAAATCTGTGGTAGTACCTGTAGCTGTACCTTTGAGTACAACGTTAACTCCGGGAATCGATTCACCGTCTTCATCGGTTACTTTCCCAGATACCGTTCTCTGTGCCCATGATTCGAATGCAAAAACAGTCGAAAACATGAAGCAGAGTAGTAGAATCCTCTTCATATAATACTGGTTTAATTGTACATTAATAATTCTCAATGTTAAAATTATAATAATTTGTTCACATTAAGCAATAGGCGTTTTTGTTTTACAGGCTCTTTGTAATGGAGTGTTTTATTATAAAATTTGGAAAAAACGGGATAAAAATTTAGCAACCTGCCTTGTTGAGGATCGTAGCAAAATAATCATTTAAGATCTGACAATTTACCTAATATTAATTTTGAGGGAACATTAGGAAAAAAAATGTAAAAAAGTTCTATTCAGGGGAGATAGCGGCTTTTATTACCCTGAATTCGATTCTTCTGTTCCTTTTTCGACCTTCTTCAGTCTCATTGGAATCTATTGGCATGGAAGATCCATAGCCCTCATAAGAGAGCCTATTGAGCGCAATGCCTTTATCTTTTAGGTAATTGAATACTGACATGGCCCTTTTGGTAGAAAGGTCCTTGTTGTATTCCTCAGAGCCAATATTATCTGTATAACCCTCGATTCTTACATTGATTCCGGGATTGTTTTTCAGATAGCCATAGATCTGATCCAACTCCGACAATGACCTCCTGTCTAGTGTATATTCATTGAATTCAAAATATACGTTCTCAAGGATCATGGATATGCCATCCTTGATCGGTTTGAGGTAAATATCAATGGTATCCGGCTCAAGCAAAGAATTGGATCGTGCTTCGAAAGTAAGATCTTCAAACAGGTAGTTTTCTTTGCTGATAAATACCCCATATTCATGCCCCTGGGTCAAAACCAGGAAATATCGGCCGGTCACAGAATCTGAGCTTACCTGATAGACGATATCCTGTTGATTCAGGTCTGCCATATGAAAATTGGCCTGCAGTGGTACATTGGTTTCTTCATTCAACACCCTACCTGTAATATAGCTGGAGGTATTTCTAATGAGTGTGTCATTCATGATCTGGAATTTCATGATATCACTCCGAACGATGGTCCCGTGTTCACTGATCTCTTTACTGAAATAGGCGTTTTGTCCATCCGCAGTAATGAAAATACCCACTTCATCATTAAAGGTATTGATTGGATAACCCAGATTTACTGGTTTGGACCATCCTTTGCCTTCTTTCGTACACAGATACATATCATATCCACCCATTCCTTGTCTACCCTTGGAAGAGAAAAACAAAGATTGCCCGTTTACATGTATAAAGGGTGTGATATCATCTTCAGAGGTATTCACATTTGATCCAAGATTTTGTGGTTTGGTCCAATCAGTCCCCTCCAGATGGGTAACCCAAATATCTCGCGCTCCAATTCCGCCAGGTCTCGATGAGGCAAAATAGAGTGTTTTACCATCTGCACTCAATGCCGGTTGTGATTCCCAGTCTATTGAATTGACCGTTGGTCCAAGATTCTTGGGGATTGACCAGCTATCCCCTACCCTGTGGGTAATGTAGAGGTCACAGCTACCCATTGATTGCCGTCCATTGCATGAGGTGAATATAAGTGTTCTGCCATCGGCCGAAATGGTACACGCACCTTCATTGAAGGAAGAATTGATAAATGGTGAGATCGACTCTGCCGGAGTCCATTCACCATCTTTTTTATAGCTTATTACCAAATTTTCATCTCTTTCAATGCCCTGGGCTGTATAAATGATCTGCTGATTATCAACAGTCAGTACCGGGAAATATTGGAGCCTGAACTTGTTGACCTCATCGGGAAGCCTTTCGATCTCAATGATTTTGGGCTTTTGAATAGCTTGTAATGCATATTCAATATTAGCCGACAGATGTTGGACCTGTGGACTTAGCATGCTTTCCTTATTCGCATTCACAAGTGCATTTTTTGCTTCCTGATAATTACCCTTCTGAAAATGCATGTTAGCTATCGTAATCCACAACGAAGGATTTACTTTGCTAAACGGTGTCACTTCGGTAAACCGTTCATAATAAGCTAAGGCTGAATCTTTCTCCTGCAAAACAGAATAAGTAGTGGCCAACCTCATATAAGGTGCCCCGTAGGTTGGATCCTTCTCAATAATCTTTTTGAGAATTTCAATGGCACCACCAAAATTTCTTGCTCTTAATTCAAGTTCGGATTTCTCATAAAGCTTGAGACTCTTCTTTTGCTGGGCTACTAGACCTGAAAACAAGCTTAGAGACAGGATGGCATAAAAAATCAGACGCATCAGGGGATATTCATGTACTTATGTACCTGTAAAGATATCCGCCATTTTGGATTCTGCTTGATATAGTCGATAATCAGTGGGGTCATGACCTCTCTTTTTGACCATTCCGGCTGCAAGTAGAGCAAAGCATCGTTTTGCATCTTTTGAGCATGCTCCTCTGCCCATTTTAGGTCAGACTTGTTGAAAACAATCACTTTAAGCTCATTGGAGTGATAATAAAACTCCTCCCTGGAAGGCTTAAACTTCTTGGGTGAAAAACAAATCCAGTCCCATTGACCTGAAAGCGGATAAACTCCGGAAGTCTCAATATGCGTTTTAAGACCAGCGTGTTGTAGTTGATCCGTGAGACCGCCGAGATCATACATCAATGGTTCTCCCCCTGTGATAACCACGATCTCGGATTTTGATTTAACAGCTGATTCGGTGATATCGGAAACCGTACTGAAAGGATGTTTCTCAGCATCCCAGCTTTCTTTCACATCACACCAGACACACCCCACATCACATCCGCCCAGCCTAATGAAGTAGGCCAACTTCCCTGTGTGAAACCCTTCTCCCTGTAAAGTGAGAAAGGACTCCATCAAAGGCAATTGTTCAACCTGTGATTTCGTCTGAATGTTGTTTTTCATACGCCCTGATAGTATTCAACAACAAGGATGCGATAGTCATGGGTCCAACTCCTCCTGGTACGGGCGTGATGTATGACGCCTTTTTCGATGCTTCATCAAACTCTACATCCCCTACTAGTTTAAAGCCTGATTTTCTGCTCTTGTCTTCTACCCGAGATGTCCCCACATCTACGATGACAGCCCCTTCTTTTACCATGTCAGCACTGATGAGACCAGGCTTACCAACAGCAGCAATCAGAATGTCCGCCTCTTTGGTATATTGAGTAATGTCAGGAGTGTACTTGTGGCAAACAGTCACAGTGGCATGGCCATCTTCGAGCATCATCATACTGATAGGAGCACCTACCAATCTGCTGGCACCCACTACCACACAGTGTTTTCCTTCCAGATCAACTTCGTATCGGCGCAAAAGCTCCATGATTCCAAAGGGTGTAGCAGGCAGGATAAGCTGATTCTTGGAATTTATACTTCCAAAATTCTGATTGGTAAAACCATCCACATCTTTTACCGGGGAGATACAATCAGTTACTTTTTCTACTGAAATATGCTCTGGCAGCGGTAGCTGAACAATAAATCCATCAATATCCTCATCCTGGTTTAGCTGATCTACATGCTTCAGCAGCTTTTCCTCTGAAATGGTACTGGCAAAATGCATGAGCGTAAAATCAAAACCTACTGCCTTGCATGCTTTGATCTTCCCATCAACATAAGTATGGCTGGCAGAATCATCACCAACAATTATGATGGCCAGATTTGGGGCTCTAAGTCCCTTGCTTTTGATTGCTTCGACCTTTGCAGCTATTTCATTCTTGATGTCACTTGCTACTTTTTTACCATCCAGTATTGTTGCCATGAGAATTCTGAGATCTTTACTAGTCTAACTTTAACACCGCCATGAAGGCTTCCTGCGGGATCTCCACATTACCTACCTGACGCATCCTTTTCTTACCTTTTTTCTGCTTTTCCAGCAATTTACGTTTTCTTGAGATATCACCTCCGTAGCACTTAGCCAATACATTCTTTCGCATAGCTCTGACCGACTCTCTGGCGATAACTTTTGTTCCGATGGCCGCCTGAATAGCGATCTCAAACATCTGACGTGGCAAGAGTTCTTTTAGTTTCTCACAAAGTCTTTTACCCCATTCGTAGGCTTTTTCACGATGCACGATTGCAGAAAGGGCATCTACGGGGTCGCCATTGAGCATAATATCCAGCTTGATCATGTTGGAAGCCCTGTACCCAATGAGTTCATAATCCAGCGATGCGTATCCTCGCGAAATCGTCTTTAGCTTGTCGAAGAAGTCGAATACGATCTCCGAAAGTGGCAATTCGAAGGTGAGCTCCACCCTATTTGATGTCAGGTAAACCTGGTTTTTAATTTCTCCTCGTTTATCCACACATAAGGCGATCACCGGACCGATAAAATCTGCCTTGGTGATAATCTGTGCCCTGATATATGGCTCCTCTATCCGTTCGATGTACCCGGGGTCAGGAAGCTCTGAAGGAGCACTCACTTTCTTTAATTCCCCATTGGTTTTTATCACATGAAATTGCACACTCGGGACAGTGGTGATCACCGTCATGTCAAACTCACGCTCCAATCGCTCCTGCACAATCTCCATGTGGAGCATCCCCAGGAATCCACATCTAAATCCAAAACCAAGGGCTACCGATGTCTCCGGCTCCCATACCAGTGAGGCATCGTTGAGTTGAAGTTTTTCCATCGACGCCCTAAGCTCTTCAAATTCTGATGTTTCTACAGGATAGATACCCGCAAAAACCATGGGTTTTACATCTTCAAATCCACGAACCATTCGGGTGGTAGGCCGATTGACGTGTGTGATCGTATCTCCTACCTTCACCTCTTTGGCCACTTTGATACCTGAAATCAGATAACCTACGTTTCCGGCCTTGATCTCGCCCTGAGGGTCATGTTGGAGTTTTAGAATACCAATCTCATCAGCCTCATACGTTTTCCCGGTATTGACAAATTTTACTTTATCGCCTTGTCGTAAGGTGCCGTTAAAAACCCGGTAAAATACTTCGATCCCGCGGTAAGGATTAAATACCGAATCAAAAATCATCGCCTGCAGAGGCTCCTCGGGGTCTCCTGATGGCGCAGGCACTTTCTCCACGATCGTCTGGAGTATCTCCTCAATCCCTATGCCCTCTTTGGCGCTGGCATGGATAATATCTTCTTTTTTGCAACCTATCAGATCAATGATCTGATCAGAAACCTCATCAGGCATGGCGCCAGGCAGGTCTATTTTATTCAGTACGGGTATGACCTCCAGGTCATGTTCAATGGCCAGATAAAGATTCGATATGGTTTGCGCTTCAATGCCCTGGGACGCATCTACGACGAGCAAAGCCCCTTCGCATGCTGCAATAGATCTGGATACCTCATACGAAAAGTCTACATGGCCCGGAGTATCAATCAGGTTCAATACATACTTCACGCCATCCTTCAGGTAATTCATTTGAATTGCATGACTTTTGATGGTGATCCCCCGCTCACGCTCAAGGTCCATGTTGTCAAGTAACTGATTTTGCATCTCGCGCTGAGTCACAGTTTGGGTATGCTCAAGCAGTCGGTCTGCCAGGGTACTTTTACCGTGGTCGATGTGGGCGATAATACAGAAATTTCTTAGGTGCTTCATGCTATTCTGAAAAGGACTGCAAAAGTAGTCATTAGGTATACATCAGGAAATGTTTCCCATTCATTTAATTACCAGACTGAGTTTTTGAGGTGATCAAACTTTATTTTTAGTATCTATTATCAAGGTAACAGGGCCATCATTCAAAAGGTTTATCTGCATATTGGCTCCGAACTCCCCTGTTTTTACAGGAACGCCCAGTGAAGATACTTCATGGACAAATTTTTCATAAAGTGGGATGGCTGTTTCCGGTTTTGCCGCCTTGATGAAGGAAGGTCTGTTTCCCTTTTTCGTGCTGGCATGAAGCGTAAACTGACTTACAATGAGGATTTCACCATGAATATCTTTCACACTCAGGTTCATTTTTCCCTCCTCATCGGCAAATATTCGGAGGTTTACCAGCTTCTGTGTAAGCCAGGTTATGTCTTCATGATTATCTTCTTTCTCAATACCGATAAGCACTACCAGGCCAGAATTGATCTCACCTTTGATAATTCCTGCAATAGATACCGAAGCATGGGAAACTCTTTGAATAACTGCGATCATCGAGCTATTGCGCTTTCTCCCATTGCTTAAAGTTCTCTATATCGCTGGCCAGACTCTGTAAGACAAAATAGAGTACCGATATATCGTCTGTAAATCCCAGAGCCGGAATAAAATCAGGTATCAGATCAAAAGGGGTGATAAAATATACCAGACTGAATATAAGTAAGAGAATAGACTTGTTAGAAAATGATGGATAGGTCCCGTTAAAATGAGATTGAATCATCCTCATCACAAGTTTAATGTTCGAAACAAAAACATTTCTCTCTTCGCTATCCTCATGCAATACCTGCAGCTTGTCTGTAGCTTTTCTCAAAAGTGCCTTTACCTTTTCATTGTTGTTAATAAAGTCTTTTGATCGCTCATAAATTCTTCTAACACGTGCGTTTTTTATCAAAATACCTCCTTTATTTCTTCTTTAATATATGTTAATGCGCCTTTCAATGTATCGTTTTCCTGTTTCAGAGACTTCTCAAAGATCAGTTTAGCCAAATCCAGCCCAGTGGCATTTTCCTGCACTTCATTGCCGGCTTCATTGATCATGGAGATTAATTGCTCTACCGCACTGGACACAAAAGTCCAGGCATCTCCTGACATATAAACCTGCTGGGACAGGTTATGGTTATATTCACTTCTGATTTCCGAGATCAAAGCAGACTGCAAATCTTTGGCAGTCATCTTATTGCTATTGAGTCTAGGGATCATATTTGAAGGGGAGATGCGTTCCAAAAGCAGGCATACCCTTTCGTAAGCCTGAAGCCTGATGGGTGTGACAATTTCAGCATTCTTTTGCCGGATAGAATATTTATATTCTTCCAACTGTTTTGTGGTAAACGAACGAACAATTAGGTAAGCGGCATACAGCACCAGAACAGCAGGTAAAACAATTTTTAATAAGTCGATGATCATTTCCATCCAGAAGTGTGTTATGATTAATGTTTAAGTTCAAAATTAAGTATTTTCTTTGTTGATCATGATGCCTCCGGTAACCATTAGCAAAAAAGCAATAACAGAGATCAAGCACATCATCCAGGCCAAAAAAGTTCCCGAGGGATATGGTCTCCGAATAGGTGTGAAAGGCGGGGGCTGTGGTGCTACCCTGATACTGGGATTTGACCAAAAACTGGAAAATGACATTGAATACACGATTGAAGATGTGCCTGTATACATCCAAAAAAAGGAAACCCTATTCGTAGTAGGAAAAGAGGTAGATTTCTATGAGGGATCAGACAAAAGAGGGTTTGTGTTCAACGATCGAAATTGATCAGGCTGTTAATTCTACAGTAGCCTTCTGACACAGTCCCTTTACCGGTGGGTTGTACTTGCTCACTCGCACTTTAACCTCCTGCACATGCGGAAATTTTGATTTGATGCGCTTGATTATTTTTCCTGCAAGGTGTTCTAGAAGTATGGCATCAATACTCATCACTTCAGCTACCATGGCATAGACTTTCTCATAGTTGACCGTGCCTTCGAGCTTATCTTCTTCTACAGCCTCATTAAAATCCAGCTCCATCTCCACATCCACAGAGTATTTGTTGCCGATGATCCTCTCCTCCTCATAATATCCATGACGGGCATAAAACTCCATACCCTCAAGCATTACCTTACCCATTAGGCTTCGTCTATTTGATCAAAAAAGGAACCTTTATCTTCAGCTTCTGTATTGACGGGTTCTTTCTTTGGAGGTTCCTTTTTCTTTACTTCCTGCTGCATATCCTCAGCAGGTTCATCTTTTGTTTCTTCCGAAGCTTCAGCAATAGGCGCTTTGACTGAGGGGGCTTCCTGAGGGAGTTGAGACACTACAGGGTCATCATTTTTCTTCTTCGGGCTTGGTAGATCTTCCTTGGTCAGTTTTTTCAATTCAACCTTGCTCAGCTTTAATTCATCAGAGTTAAGCCGGTCCTCGGATGCGCGCACCAGCTCTTTCACTCTTTTGCTGTAATCAACGATATCAAAATCACCACGCTTCCGATCTATGCTGGATATTTTGTCCATGATCTCCGAAGACAGATGTTTTAGTTCTTTGATCACATTGCTGCGATAGTTCTCCAACTCGTGATAATTCTGATCAAGCTTTTCTACCGCTTCCTGCATCTCCTCTATCATCTCCTTTGCTTCCTGCTCCGCCCGCTCGATGATATCACTGGCCTTTGACTTGGCTTCACTCATCAGGGCTTCCGCATTCATCTGCACCTCTTTCAGATGCAGCTCGGCCGTTTTGTTAGCCTGATCGATCAGGTTGGCCCCTGTGTCTTCGGCGGTCTTCAGGGTCTTGAACAATGAACTCTCGACTTCCCTGAGCTTCTGTACTTCCTTTTGGGATTGTTCAAGCTTGATTTTGAATTCTTTGTTCTCATCCAGGACACGCTCCCATTCATTAGATAGAGATTGCAAAAAAGCAATGACTTCATCTTTGTCGTATCCCCTTAGCTTTTTCTCAAAGCTCTTTTGTCTTATTTCAAGTGGTGTGATCTTCATTGATCTGTAAAATTAACATCCCAGATAGAAATAGTACGATCATCGCTACATGAAACCACCCAATTATTATGTGGCATCCATAAAAGTTTGTTTACTGAAGTACCATGACCGGCATGCCTGGCTTTGTCAATGACCTTCAATAACTTGAAACTGTGGGCATCCCACACCTTTATAGATTTGTCCATGCTACAAGATACAAAATATTGGCCGTCTGCCCGGAAATGAATGTGATTGATGGCATACATATGCGCCGGGATCTCCTCCACCAGCTGATAATTGTTGTGAATGTCCCAGAACTTGATCCTGGCATCCCTACTCCCACTTACCAATAAAGGTAGCTGCGGATGATATTGTAATGTAAAGACCGAAATCTTGTGAGCTTCAATTTCTCTGAGTATAGACAAATCATTCGGATTAAGGATGCGAATGGTGTTGTCGCTGTATCCAACAGCAATTTCTTTTCCATTAGGATTTACCGCTATGGTCCGTGCACTCTTGTCCGACCACGACTTTTTTGTCAAAACATTCAAATCCCAGTCCAGGTGAATGACCATACCATCACCGCAAGCCACCCAAATGGATTTATCGCTGCACTGAATGTCAAAAATCGAGGAAGTCGTAATGGCTACGGAAGCTATTTCTTCTCGCTTTTCTACATCGATCAGGTGGACTCCGCTAAAGTTTTGTCCCACTACCAGCAAACCCTTCGATTTAAGGAATGCCAGAGCATAAACTGAAGAGGGCACTTTAGCAATCATCACACCATTTTCTGGTTCCCTCAGGTCCCAAAGTGCGATCATTCCATCACCTCCTGCAGAAATAAAATGTGAGTCACTCACCTTTTCAAGGGTATATAACGAGTCATTGTGACCGGAAAGTGTTTGTATCTTTTTGACCTGGATGGTGTTCATCTCATGAATTTCGTTTAAAATTAACGATTGAAGGATAGAAAAATTCAATGCCACTTCTTTTATCAAAACCTATTAACAAGGATTCTGCATATGCCGTTTGGAATATTCAGGAAACTTATGACGTGATTAAGACACTTCATAATGAACCTTTACCAGACAATCTAAACCCTCAACGGCTATCAGAATGGATTGTTGGCCGGGTACTCATTAAGAATATTTGTTCAATTCTGAATGTCCCCTATAAAGGCATTACTGTGGATGAAACCGGGAAACCACACCTGGTAGACAACGATGTACACATCAGCATTACGCATTCTTTCCCGATGGCAGCTGCCATGATACATAGAAAAAACGCCTGTGGAATCGATTTGGAAAGACCAAGACATAAACTTTTTAGCATTCGGGAAAAATTCATCAATAGCCGGGAGAAAAAATATGTAGATGATCTCTACAACCTGTGTGCGGTTTGGTGTGGCAAGGAAGTACTTTATAAAATCTACGGCAGAAAGCAGTTGAGTTTGAGAGATCATACCACTATTGAAATCAAAACTCCGGAATTGCTGAAAGGTAAAATCCATAAAGAGGATTTTAACAAAACCTATAAAATCCATTACGAACAGATCAAAGACTACTACCTGGCATACAGCTTATAAACTTTCTTATGGATAGTTACGTTAAATTTGCCTCTGAATGAACCTATTTGGCATTTTGTAAATTCTTAGTTCATGGATAAGCATTTTTTAGAAAAGATTTTCAAGCAACACCAGGAGTCTCCTCCTTGCCCATCACCAAAGATCATAGCAAGTTTTTTTACCAACCTGCTGGAATCGCTTTTTCCAGATCATGCCAAGATAAAATTTGAAACTGTCAAAGAGTTTGAGCTTCACTTCCAAAAACTCAAAGTGGAGCTGGATGAGCTGCTGACCAAAAACCCGATGAAAGGTTATATAGACCTGGAGCATGTAGCAGATGATTTCTTTGAAAAACTACCCTATATCCATTCCAGATTGGAAAAAGACATTACCGCCTTGTATGAAGGTGACCCTGCAGCAAAAAGCAGAAGTGAAGTAATTCGCTCCTACCCAGGTTTCTATGCCATTGCTGCCTACCGAATGGCTCATGAGCTGCATAAGCTTGGAGTGAAAGTGATCCCCAGAATCATTTCCGAGCATGCACACAGCAAAACAGGTATTGACATCCATCCAAATGCCCGCATCGGCGAGCATTTCTGCATAGATCATGGTACGGGTGTGGTGATTGGTGAGACCACCGTGATTGGAGATCACGTGAAAATATACCAGGGAGTAACTTTAGGTGCGCTCAGTGTAGACAAATCAGATGCTGAAAAGAAGAGACATCCTACACTAGAAGATCACGTGATCATCTATTCAGGTGCTACTATCCTCGGTGGAGAAACCACAATCGGTCATGGCAGTATTATTGGGGGTAATGTATGGATCACCAGAAGCATACCACCAAACAGCAAGATCTATTACCAGGCCCGAATGCACAACAGTGATACGGATCAGACGGATCTTTATGTGTATAAAGAAAATGTAGAATGAATATTTTCGACCTGATTGGGAACACCCCAATCGTGAAGCTCAATCGAATTCCTAAAAATCCTAAGGTTAGTCTATATGCTAAACTAGAGGGCCAAAATCCCGGAGGCAGTGTAAAAGACCGTGCGGCATTCAATATGATTGATAGTGCACTCAAGCGCGGAGACATCAAACAAGGAGATCGACTGATTGAAGCTACCAGTGGTAACACAGGGATTGCACTTGCAATGGTAGCGCAATCACTGGGACTTGACCTGACCCTTATTATGCCTGACAACTCCACCTCGGAACGGATCAAGACCATGGAGGCTTATGGAACCAACTTGATCCTGACACCAGCTGACAGAACCATAGAGTATTCCCGTGAGCTGGCGGAAGAAATGGCGGAGAAAGAGGGGTACTACATCCTCAACCAGTTTGCAAATCCCGACAACTATGAGATGCACTACAAAACGACCGGTCCTGAGATCTGGAAAGATACTGAAGGAAAGATCACGCATTTCGTATCTGCAATGGGTACGACCGGTACCATTATGGGAGTCTCCAGATACCTGAAAGAGAAAAATAAAGACATTCAGATTGTTGGAACCCAACCCAAGGATGGTTCCAGCATCCCCGGAATCAGAAGATGGTCCCCTGAATTTCTACCTAAGATCTACGAACCGGAACGTGTTGACCGTATCGTGGATGTGAGTACAGAGGAAGCGACCGAGATGACGCGCAGGATGGCCAAAGAAGAAGCAATCCTTGCAGGCATGAGCAGTGGTGGAGCTTTAAAGGCGGCAATGACCATTGCTGATGAGCTGGATGAGGGCTTGATCGTGTTTATCGTATGTGACCGGGGAGACAGGTACCTGAGCTCGGATCTGTTTTAAATTGCATCAATTCAACCATATTTAAAGAGGCAGTGTCATACATTCAATGCGAATTGCCTCACTCATTTTATTAGGCCTTCTTACTGTTAGCTGTCGTGATGACAGTGATTGTCTTGCAGGAAAGTATATCGATGGTTACTGTGAGGGAATTGCCATTCAACTTCTGGAAGATTCTAAACTAGGAGTTGATTGGAGCAATTCTTCAAGTTCCTCATATATGCATGAAAACGTAGTAATTGCCAGTATTGACTTATCATTGAATATTGAAATCAATGAATTCATTGACCTGATCGGACAGGACTCAATTATTTACTTTACTTATCGTGAAGGTGGATACCCTCAAAAGCAATATAAGCTATGCTATCCGCCACCATTTATTACAATTACAGAGATCAGAAACAGTCCAATATGTGAATAACAACTAAAAACTAAAAGATGTTACAAACAAATAAACCGTTATATTTATTACATAATTTCATTGATTATATCAAAGGATATGGTACGGATTAAGCTATTTCTACCCATCACAATTCTTTTCATAGGTTTATCTGCTTGTATGGATGAAGACCCTTCTCCTGATGTCATCTCAAACCAGGAAGGTATTATCAAATACAATGATGATCTCGAATCATTAATCATCGTTGTTAGCACCTCAGGCACTTACGACTCCCAGGATATTTACATTCCTAATACTGATCTTAGCAGCTTTCAGGAAGGTCAATCTGTCATATTTAGTGGTAACATTACCCCATACAATACTCAGGGCCTAAAAGTATTTGTTGGCCAGGAATTTTATCATATTTCACTTTCTGATATAAAAGTGGCCGATTAGACTACTTTGTCACCACACCTGATTCATGCTCACTGGCCAAACTGACTAAAGAATCCATTTTTAATTCCTCTTCTTCAGGTAGTTTATCAGAAAAACTTTTGAAATCAGGCTGCCCTCCATCCACCCAGGCGGTATACCAGAGATCGGCCGTCATCTTAATGGCCTTCCTGAGTTGCCTTTCTACCATTCCATTCAGCCTACGATGGTAAGCTTTTGAAAAATCGTAGGAATAGACCCGTACCAATTTCTGGCCTCGCTCCTCAAAGGAATATTTCTTAGAGTCATCAAATTTTTCCGTAAGCTCTTTTTCAAAAAGCAAAACCGAATCCAGAGCCAAATGAGCATCCTTCACGGCTTCCCAGGCACGCAGCTGCGGGTTGGATTCATATTCAGCTTTCCCTACAAACAAGTCATACGATTCGAAAAACAATTCAGGTAGTCTGGACTCCCAAAAGCCATGAATCCCATATTGCCCGGTCAGCTGACCATTATAATTTTCCGAAGTATGAAGAGGTACGTTCGCATCACCCACATAATGCCCGAGATCTGCAGATAACCTCAGGATCGCATCCATATCCTGATGGAGAAATGCTTGCGTTAGCCAATGCTTTACCGCAGAAATATGCCAGGGGACAATTCCATAAGCTTCTAAAGTATCTTCTCCGTATTGCTCCACTGCCTCCATCCAGTACCTGGGCAAATGGTATGCGGCACTATCCCCATATACATCCAAATCAATGTAATGCCTTGGCGCTTCGTCGTCCACTATATAACGCCGCATATCGGGATTTACGGCCTTTTCGGTGATATAATGAATGTGTTTTTTATAAAAACCGATCATTTCCGAAGGCAATGAAAAAACAGCTATCCGGTTAATCTTCTGATGTGCGAAAAATCCCCAGCTCATTAGAAAAGGCGTACTCAGCACCAATAGGATAAGGTATACTTTTTTCATAACGGGATATAAAAATAATTTAGATCACGCACATAAAAAATAAAGTTTTGTATCTCATATAGGTTTTATTTATCATTATTCCTATCTTTGCATCCCTAAAAATTGCAACAAGAGATAGATTATGGCAAACCATAGATCGGCATTAAAGAGAATCAGATCGAGTCAGACTAAAAGAGAGACAAATAAGTATCAGCATAAGACTACACGTACTTATATCAAAAGACTGAGAGAAGAGACTAAAAAGCCTGAGGCAGAAAAACTGCTTAGGGAAGTGACTCATATGATCGATAAGCTGGCTAAAAAGAATGTGATCCACAAGAACAAGGCTTCAAACCTTAAGTCCAGCCTCACTAAAAAAGTGAATGCCCTGAAGTAATCTCACTTCTTATTAAGAAATTTACATCTACCCTGTCTATCAACGGACAGGGTTTTTTATTATCTTCCACTTTGTAAACTGGCAGATAATGGAAGACAAAGTACTTTCTATCAAAAAATGGGCTGAAGAAGACCGCCCCAGAGAAAAACTCTTACTCAAAGGAAAAGCAACCCTAAGCGAAGCAGAGTTGATTGGCATTCTTTTAGGCTCCGGTACCACAAGTTTGAGTGCGGTAGATCTCGCAAAGCAACTTCTTATTTCGGTAAATTATAACCTCAATCTTCTGGCCCGTCTTTCTGTCAAGGACCTGATGAAATTTAAGGGTATTGGTGAAGCCAAAGCCATTACCATTGTGAGTGCGCTAGAGCTTGGCAGGCGTCGCAAAGAATCTGAGGTTATAAAAAAACCGAAGATCACAACAGCCAGATCAGCTTATGACCTCATGAAAGGAGAATTGATGGATCTACCCTATGAGGAGTTTTGGATCCTCCTGCTCAAGAGAAACAATGAGGTAATTAAAAAGGCTAAAATCAGCAGCGGAGGGGTATCAGGCACGGTTGTCGACCCAAAGATCATTTTTAAGTATGCCCTGGATGAAATGGCCAGCTCCGTCATCCTTGTCCACAATCACCCTTCGGGCAACCCCCGCCCCAGCCATTATGACCTGCAGCTGACTAAAAAACTAAAAGATGCCGGTAAGTTTCTGGATATCTCAGTCATCGATCATATTATATTTTGTGACCATGATTATTATAGCTTTGCAGATGATTCAGCACTTTGAAACGCTATGAAGAAACTGTTTTATTTCCTGGGCCCGGTCGTCATCATCATTTTCGCTTATACCATTTTCAGAACGGGCGAAGATGAAGACTACATCAATAAAATTGAAGAAGAACGTGCATCAAGGATCAAATTCCTAAAGGTTTCTGATGCATCCCCTTTTCAAATGTATGACAAGGAATTTACAGAGCCGGAATACTACCCCATCTCATCAGACTACAGGGTAAATGCCAAACTGGAAAGATTCCAGACCAGGGAGCGAATGACCATTCAAAACAGTGATGGCTCTGAGACACAGTACCAGAAATTCGCCTATGCCATTTTTTCACTCAAGGGTCAGCAACACCGATTGCTCATCCTCAAGCACATGAATATGGGTGCGATCTCACAGTATTTCACCGGATTTGCTGACAACACAAGCGGTAACGATACCTATGGAGGTGGTCGTTACCTTGACCTGGAAATAGGTAAATCAGACAACATTGTGATTGATTTTAACTTAGCTTATAATCCTTATTGTGCATATGTAGATGAATACCAATGTCCATTCCCCCCAAAGGAGAATGTGTTATCAATAAGAATCGAAGCAGGTGAGAAGGATTATCACAAATAATCCTCCACAAATATCCTTCCCTTTTCTATTTTTGCAGGCCTTTAACACTTACTCATCCGAATGAAGATTTCCTACAATTGGCTTAAAGATTTTATTGATATCTCCGAAAGTCCGGAGACCATTGGCGACGTCCTTACCCAAACCGGTCTCGAAGTGGAGGGCATCGAGCGAGTAGAGAAAATACCGGGTGGAATGGAAGGATTGGTTGTGGGAGAGGTAAAGGAGTGCACCCCTCACCCCGATGCTGACAAGCTTAAGCTTACAAAAGTAGATGCTGGCACAGGTGAGCTACTACCCATCGTTTGTGGTGCTCCTAATGTAGCCAGCGGGCAAAAAGTCATTGTCGCTACTGTCGGTACCACGATATACCCGACAGATGGGGAGCCCTTCAAAATCAAAAAGGCTAAAATCCGTGGAGAAGTATCTGAAGGCATGCTCTGTGCCGAAGACGAAATAGGACTTGGGACAAGCCATGAAGGATTACTCATCCTGGATACGGACAAGAAAAATGGCACGCCCGCCAAGGAACTGTTCGAAACGGGTGAGGATTTTGTGTTTGAAATCGGATTGACACCTAACAGGGGTGATGCCGTCTCTCACTTTGGTACAGCACGTGATTTGAAAGCATTTTATCGGCGACCCATTAACGTCCCCATTGCTCCTGCACAAAAACCCGAGATCGATCAACCTATCGAAGTGGTTGTAGAAGACCCCATTGCTTGTCCACGGTATTCGGGGGCCACCATACGTGGCGTCAAGGTAGGTCCCTCACCGGATTGGCTTCAGTGGAAGTTGAAGGCTGTTGGCCTCACTCCGATCAACAACATTGTGGACATCACCAACTATGTCATGCTCAGCATTGGGCAGCCCATGCACGCCTTTGATGCGGATAAAATAGCAGGCGGTCAGGTGATCATCAAGAAACTGCCAGAGGGAACAACCTTCAAAACACTGGATGAAGTAGATCGGAAACTTGGTAAGGATGACCTGATGATCTGCGACAAAAAAGGAGGTTTGTGTATTGCCGGCGTCTTTGGAGGGGTTGATTCGGGTATCACTGAAAATACCACCAATGTATTCCTGGAAAGTGCTCATTTTTCTATGGATAGTGTGCGGGCAACTGCCATGAAGCATGGACTGTCTACCGACGCATCTTTCCGGTTTGAGCGTGGAGCTGATCCGGAGATGACGATACCCGCCCTACACTGGGCCGTAAACCTTATTTTAGAGATTGCAGGAGGTAATCTCGCATCTGATTACATCGACGTTTATCCTCATAAGATCCTGCCTAAAGAAATCCCAACGACTTTCGGCAATTTCTCTCGACTCATTGGCATGGACATCCCCGATGACAGGATCATAACCATTCTCAACGATCTGGATATTGAAACCAGGGATGTCAAAGACGGTGGGTTTACTGCGGTAGTACCCCCATTCCGTAGCGAGGTGACCAGAGAAGCGGACCTGGTGGAAGAGGTTCTGAGGATCTATGGAATAAACAACGTGGAGCTGGATGGTCAGTCAAATGCAGGCAATACCATTTCCTCTTCTGATGACAAGGAGCCACACAGAGTGTTTGAAGAGCTGTCCGTTTATCTGGCCGGTCAGGGGTTTTCAGAGATCATCACCAACTCGCTCACCAACCCTGAGTATTTCACAAAGGCGCCCGTCTCAGATTTGACTCCTGTAGAAATCATCAACAAGTCGAGCCAGGAGTTAGGGTACATGAAGACAACCCCCCTTTACACAGCTCTGGAGTCATTGCGCCACAACATCAACCGAAAAAGGAGGAATATCAGGTTCTTCGAGCTAAGCAGGATTTATGGAAAGCGCTCGGAAAAATATGTAGAGCAGGAGCTGCTCACCTTATACCTTTCGGGAGATCAACACGAAGAAAACTGGATCACGCCATCGAAGGGGGTATCCATTTATGACCTCAACGGATCAGTATATTCTTTGCTTGACTACCTGGACATATCAAATTACACCACTCAACCTGCTGATGACGATCGATTTGAATATGCCGTCGAAATAGTTATCCACAATCATCCGATCGGTCTGGTCGGAAAACTCAAGCGACCGGTCCTCAAATTTTTTGAGATCAATCAGGAAGTTTTCTACGCAGAATTGGATTGGAAAAAGATTTTGAAGAATATTCGTCGCGATAAAACTTACCAGGAGTTGTCCAAATTCCCTGAAGTGAGGAGAGACTTGTCACTGATTGTGGATAAAAAAGTTTCGTTTAAAGCGTTAAGAGATGTAGCTTTAGATACAGAAAGAAAACTGCTAAATAGAGTGAATTTATTTAGCGTCTACGAAGGAGATAATATTGGAGAAGGAAAAAAAGCCTATGCATTGAGCTTCTACCTGCAGGATCTTGAGAAAACCCTGACAGACAAAGTCATTGACAAAGCCATGGGTAGGTTGATAAAAACTTATGAAAGAGACTTAGAAGCGATTATTAGAAAATAATGAGCAACGAAATTTTCCGCACTGAAATCACCAACCTGGATAGAAAGGTCAAATTATTACTCAACGAACATTCACAACTCAAACAGGAGATCGATTCCCTTAAAAGACAGAATAATCTTTTGGAATCTAAAGTATCTGAAAAAGAAGTAGCCCTATCCGGCTTTCAAAATCAGATGAAAATTAGTAAAATTGTAGAAAGCATGGTAGCCGGAGAAGAGAACACTACTGAATTGAAAGAAGTGATTGATGGCTATATAAAAGAGATCGATAAATGCATCGCTCATTTGAGTGAAGCTAAATAATAAAATGGCTGAATTATCCATAAAACTTAAAATTGGGAATCGTGAATACCCAATGAAAGTAAAGTCAGAGGATGAAGAAAGGATTAGAAGGGCAGGTAAAATTTTAAATGAAAAAATAAAATTCTACAGAGACCGATTTAACCTTGAAGACAATCAGGACTTACTGGCAATGGTGGCATTCGATTGCCAGGTGGAAAAAATGAAAAATGAGGAAACGCTTGAGACAACAGATGAAATTGCACTCGAGCAAATCAAAAACCTCAATCAGATGATTTCCAGTGCCATTTAACTCTTTTCTATAGTAAACCCTCATCTTAATGTTGGCTCCGTGTATTGTTGAACCTAGACAAAAGCAAACATGGACGACACCACTTATTTAATCCTGGTAGGCCTGATAGGTCTTGCGTTGGGATTTACCATAGATAGATTATTACTCAAGCGTTCTATTTCCAAGCGAATCAAAGCCGCGAAAGAAAAGAAAGAGCACATCATAAAGGAGGCAGAACTCACTGCTGAAAACATCAAGAAAGACAAGATCCTTGAGGCGAAGGAGAAATATCTTCGGTTAAAATCAGAGTTCGAAGAAGAGGCCAACCGTAGAAAAAATCAAATCATTTCCAATGAAAATAAACTGAAGCAACGAGAGGCTTCCCTGTCTAAGCAACTTGAACAAACCAAAAGAGCTGAGGCCGAGATTGAATCCATGAAGGAAAACCTTTCGGCGCAATTGGAAATCGTGAGGAAGCGTAAAGAGGAGTACGAAAAGATCAAGCAACAGCAAATTCAGATCCTGGAAAAGGTGGCTAACCTGAGAGCCGAAGAGGCCAAGGAACAATTGGTGGAAACGCTTAAAGAAGAAGCCAGGACAGCCGCTAGTATCCAGATCAAAGATATCGTGGAAGATGCTAAGATGACGGCCACCAAGGAGGCTAAAAAGATTGTACTGCAGACCATCCAGAGAACGGCAACAGAGCATGCCATCGAAAATTGCGTGTCCGTTTTCAATATTGAAAGTGATGACATCAAAGGAAAGATCATAGGTCGTGAAGGGAGAAACATCAGGGCCCTGGAGGCCATCACAGGTGTGGAGATCATTGTGGATGATACACCCGAAGCCATCATCATATCCGGATTTGATCCTGTGAGAAGAGAGATCGCCCGGTTGTCGCTTCATCGTCTGGTACAGGATGGCAGGATACACCCGGCCAGAATTGAAGAGATCGTCACCAAGACCCAGAAAAACATCAACGATGAAATTGTAGAAATCGGTGAACGAACCGTCATCGACCTGGGCATACACGGGCTACACCCGGAATTGATAAAGCTGATAGGGAGAATGCGTTTTCGATCTTCCTATGGCCAAAACCTGCTGCAGCATAGCAGAGAAGTAGCCAACCTCTGTGCCATCATGGCTTCAGAGCTAGGATTGAACGCCAAGCTGGCCAAACGTGCCGGGCTGCTCCATGATGTGGGCAAGGTATGGCCTGATGAGCCTGAAAAACCCCATGCGATCCTGGGAATGGAGTTGGCCCAGAAGTTCAAGGAAAGCAATGAGGTGTGTAATGCCATCGGCGCTCACCATGATGAAATAGAAATGACTTCACTCATCTCCCCTATCGTACAGGCTTGTGATGCCATCTCCGGTAGCCGTCCTGGGGCCAGACGAGAGATCATGGAGCAATACCTCAAAAGACTGAAAGAGCTGGAAAATCTGGCACTTGGGTTTGAAGGTGTGAATAAATGCTATGCCATCCAGGCGGGCCGTGAACTTAGGGTGCTTGTAGATGCCGAGAATGTCACTGACAAAGCAGCCAACGAGCTTTCATTCAATATTTCCCAAAAAATTGAAAAAGACATGCAATACCCCGGGCAAATCAAAGTCACAGTGATCAGGGAGACACGCGCGGTGGCCTTTGCCAAGTAAAGACCTGAGGAGGCTACAAATGATCAATTGGCATTTGTAGCCTCCTCTATTTCACCTCCCAAACCGACTCAGCAAATAGCTTATCTTTATCATAAAGGGTTTCTACAACATTGAATCCTGAGCCTTCTGCCAACTGATGAATATCCTCCAGGTCAAACTTCCTGGAAATTTCCATTTTCATAGGCTCCCAGCGTTTGAATTGGACTTGTAGGTCCAATGCGCGTACATGCACTTTTTGGTCCTTCTGGCTGATCAAATAACTGATGCATTCACCAGTTAATGGATTGTATGTAGGGAAATGCTTAAAACAGGACAGATCAAAATCCGCATCCAACTCTCTATTGATTCTCGTCAAAAGATTCAGGTTGAAGTCGCTGGTAACACCTTGTTTGTCATTATAAGCATTTAAAATGACAGCAGGATCTTTCTTCAGGTCAACACCAATCATCATCATATCCTTTGGGTTCAGGTTCTGAGCAACAGATCCTAAAAATGATAATGCAAGCTCCTGAGGGAAATTGCCAATGTTTGAACCAAGAAAAAATACGATGTTCCGCTGATGATTCTCTACCTTAATGTCGTGAAGGATCTTGAAGTAATCTCCGACCATGGGTTCGATACTAACCTCCGGGAGCTGGGTCCTCACATTTTCTTCAAGAATATTGAGCACATTGGATGAAATATCAATCGGACAAAAAGTAAAGTCTATGTCGTTGCGGATAAAATGTTCCAACAGCACCATGGTCTTTGCCCCGTCTCCGGCACCAAGTTCGATGAGCCTGAACGGCTGATTCCCCGCTATCAGCTCCTGAATCCTTTGCTTTTCATTTCTGAAAATTGAGAACTCTGAACGGGTGAGATAATATTCATCCAATTCCATGATTTTCCTGAATAGCTCATCACCATGTTTGTCATAGAAATACTTAGAGGAAAGAAACTTGGGTTTTGTGGTGAGTCCTTCACGGACATCGCTGCCAAAGTGTGACACGTTGATCGATTAATTGAGTTAATGGTTATTTATACCTTGCAAGTCTAATGCCGCTAAACATCCACTGCAGATGAGGATGGAAAAAATTTCGGTATGTATGTCTGATGTGTGACTTTGAAGTACCGTATGATCCTCCCCTCAACACCATTTGATTGATCATGAATTTTCCATTGTACTCCCCTAGCGCTCCTTCATCAGGTTTGAAGTGCGGATAGGGACGGTATGGACTGGAAGTCCACTCCCATAGATTACCCAGAAAATCATACCCTCCGGTCGTTCTCTCGGAAAAGTAACCTGACTCCACAAAGTTGGAATCATTGGAGATATTTGGCTCAGCCGTCCTGGCAGCCACCTCCCATTCAAACTCCGTTGGCAACCGATACCCCTTCCAGGTAGCGAAAGCTTCTGCCTCATAAAAAGATATGTGCGAAACCGGCAGGTTTTTATCTAATGGCTGGAGACCATGTAACGTATATTGGTACCAGGTATCGTCTTCACGTATCCAGTACATAGGTGCCTTTATTTGCTCCTTGTTTACCCAGTCCCATCCCTCTGAAAGCCAATATTGATGTGAAGTATAACCACCATCCTGTATAAAATCTAAATACTCACCATTAGTCACCAGTTGATCAGCTATTTCCATTTCCTGAAGAAACACCTTGTGCAAACTGGTTTCATTGTCGTAGCAAAATGAATCTCCCTGATGTCCTATCTCATAAACGCCCTCAGGGATCTCGATCCAGCCATCGCTGGCAACAGCCACTGAGGGTATATCATGTGCTTCGTTGTACCTTGGGAATAATGGATTATGCCCCAGGATGTATTTGATGTCGTAAAGCAGCAACTCCTGGTGTTGTTGTTCATGATTCAGCCCCACCTCCACTATATATCTTTCGCGATCCGACAACTGATGAGCCGCTAGATATTCCATGCAGGCCTGATCTACGTAATTACGATATTGCATTATTTCTTCCACGGTAGGTCTTGTAAGCGCTCCCCTTTCTGACCTCACCCAACGCTCCCCTGCTGCTATGTAGTAGCTATTAAACAACAAGGCATAGTCTTTATTGAAGGGCTTAAATGTCTTGTTAAAAGGAGCTAACAAGAAGGTCTCAAAAAACCAGGTAGTATGTGCCAGATGCCATTTGGGGGGGCTTACGTCCATTGTTGGCTGCACCACATAATCCTCCGTTTCCAGGGGTTCACAAAGCTCTATAGAGAAATCTCGAATGGTTTTGAATTTTTCAATCAGTAGTTCCTGACTTGAAATAGTTGGTAGGCTCATGAGTAGTATTTTTACTTAGAAGCAACACAATCGTATGCTATTTTGTTCACAGATGAAACATCCTATTTTATTTCAATTGTGATGTGTCGCTTAGCCGGCACTTCAAAGCTTGCCTGATCGAATGAGGGAGGCCCAAAGCTTCCTCTTGCCATGGAAAATCCATAAGGTTCTCTGGGTATACCCAACAGGTTGGTATTTAACTCCCCATCGCCATTTAGATCATGATAAACACTGATGGCATATTTGCCTGATGGCACAGAAGCAACAAAAGACAGTGAACCTGTCTTTTCTACCGGGATCATCTTAAAAAGAAATCCCTCTTCCCCTAAAAATTTATGCTCAGGCTGATAAATAGCTATCATCATTGCACCCTGAACCTTTTCCACCCCGGTAATACGAATCTCAAGGCTGTGGTTTGTTTGCAGCAACTGCAAAAAAAAAGAGAAGAAAATGATCATTAGTTTAACCATCTCCTTCCCTTCTTATTGTTAATTATTTCGTTTTATGATCAGGCAGCTACCTTCTTGGCTTTTTCTGCTTTTTTAGCTTTCTCTTCCTGCCTCATGGCTTTCAGGTCAACTTGTTTTTGCTGCACAATGTTGATAACTCCTGCTTTATTCAAAAGTTTGATCACCTGATAGGTAGGATCAATCTCGTGCCATCTGATACCACCGAAGTTAGCTCTTGAGCCATATTTATGGTGATTGTTGTGATAGCTTTCGCCCATCATCAGAAAATCTACTGGTAGGAAGTTTTTAGAAGTATCTCCAACCTCAAAGTTTCTGTAGCCATAAACATGCGCAAACCAGTTGATGATCGCGCCGTGGATAGGCGACAACATCCATTGTGCTGGTAATAATAACCACAACCACCATACATCTGCATAGTTCCAGTATACAAAGAAGTATACGGCACCCCAACCAATTCTGGAAACCCATGAACGTGCAAATCGATCAAATGCATGCCATTTGGGTACTCCATCTGTAAATCGCTTGTCAACCTCTACTTGTCTGCTGGTAATAGCTGAATAGATAGTCTTTGTCTTCCACATCATTTTAAAGATGTTATCATCATATTTTGGTGAATGTGGATCGTCTTCGGTATCGGCAAATGCATGGTGCATTCTATGCATCACACCATAGCCATAAGGGCTCAGATAATTTGACCCCTGGAATATCCATGTCAAGACAAAAAAGACCTTTTCGGTGAACTTACTCATGGTGAATGCACCGTGAGCAGCATACCTATGTAAGAAAAATGTTTGGAAAAATAGCGACAAATACCAATGTGCTATAAAAAACGGGATAATAACTTCCATTCAGATTATTTTAAAAATTATTCTATTATAAAGAGGGGAATACCCCATCACTACCTAATAAGACAAAGTCGTTTCGGTTTTGTGACAGAAATCTGAAAAAAAATAAAATAATTTTATTCGACAGGTCCGCGTTCGAAGATATGATCCATCAATTCTTGGAAATCACCTCTCTGAGAGGCCTTATTGATGGCTTCAAAATATTTATCCACGTCGAAGGATAAAGTGAATTTCTCTGTTTCCTTTGAAAGCTTCTCTTTTGCCCGGCAAACCAATTGACGGCAATGATCTTTTTTCTTATTGAAAATCTCCTGAAGCTCATCATATTCAAAATCAAAGCCTTCACGAAGTAAAAACAGACCACGCTCTACAGGACCCAGCTTTTTGTGCAACACATTCAGGGCTGTAGTGAGCTCTTCTTTTAAGTCAAGGTGAGAGAAATCAATTTTCTCAAATAACTCGGGTAGCTTAACAGATTCCAGGTAATCATTCTTTTTCTGTTTCGAGGAATTGACGTGATTCAAACTCCTATTGGTCACCGATTTGATCAGGTAAGCCTTGATATTCTCGATCTTGGAATGGTCAATGCTCAGGTATTTCAAAAAAGTATCCTGAACAATGTCCTCAGCATCATGAATAGACCCCACAATCTTCAGTGCAATGGACTTCAGAATGGGTTGATACAGCGCTATGGTAGCAGAATGATTCAATCTATTGTAATTTTCGTCTGCAAAAATAATAAGTTATACCCATTTTGGCATTAAACAATAGCCATTCATTTAAAATTCCGTAATTATTTCCATACTTCAGGGAAAACCGTGAAATCAATCCCCCACACTAACGGCAGCATAAGGTATAAGTAGATAGAAACAAGCAGTATTGAAAGTAAATTCATGATCAATCCCTTTCTAAACATATCGGATACCTGCAGATACCCCGAGCCAAATACTACAGCATTTGGTGGAGTAGCCACTGGCAGCATGAATGCACAGGAAGCTGCAATGGTAGCACCGATCATTAAAAGAAACGGGTGAACGTCCAAAGACAGCGCTGTTGGTGCCAAAGCAGGTAACAGCATGGCTGTCGTCGCCAGGTTGGAAGTGATTTCCGTTAGAAAATTTACCATCATCACTACGAGAATCAGGATAAGAAAGATCGATAACCCATCCAAACCGGTCATTCGGTTTCCGATCCATTCTGCCAGTCCGCTATCCTGAAAGCCCGATGCAATGGCCATTCCGCCCCCAAAAAGTAATATGATGCCCCAGGGGATCTTCACGGCCTGTTCCCAATCGAGAATGAAACCATCATCTTTGGCAGGTATTAAGAACAAAGTCAATGCACCTGTGATGCCAATTATGGTATCATCTACCTGCGGCAAAAATGGTTCAAGCAAAAATGGCCTTGAGATCCAGCAAAGCCCTGTGAGTGAGAACACCACCAAAACGATCTTTTCTTCTCTTGATATCTTCCCAAGTGCCTTTAATTGCCTTGTAATTTCTTCATTGGTGCCCTCCAAACCCTTTTCATTGAGCTTGTATGCCAAGGTGGTCAGGTATTTCCAACAGATAAAAAGAATGATAACACTGAGTGGAAACACTAAGATAAACCAGGACACAAAGCTGATTTCATAACCGTAAAAACGTTCCACCGCACCAGCAAGCACGAGATTGGGTGGTGTACCAATCAAAGTAGAAATACCCCCAATGGATGCACTATAAGCTATGCCAAGCATCAACGCCTTACTAAATAAGCTAAGCTTTCCTTTGTCAATGATCTCACTGAACTGCACCACAATGGCCATACCTATCGGCAACATCATGACCGTGGTGGCTGTATTACTGATCCACATCGATAAAAAAGCAGTAGCTATCATAAAGCCGAGGATCATTTTATCAGGACTGGTCCCGATGATCCTGATCACATTCAAAGCGATCCTACGATGTAAATTCCACTTTTCAATGGCCACAGCCAGCATAAATCCACCGATATACAGGAATACGAAACGATGGCCGTAAGAAGCAGTCGTTTGTGAAATATCCAATCCCTGTGTGAGCGGAAAGAGTATAATGGGTAACAATGAAGTAGCTGCGATGGGAATGGCTTCTGTGACCCACCACACAGCAATCCAGCCTGTTGAAGCAAGGACTGCAAGTGCCTCCTCAGACATACCCGGATAAGGCCCTGTGAGATAGATGACCAAAAAAACCAGAGGCCCTAAAACAAGTTTAAAAAGTCTGAGTTGCATGACAAGGAACGCTAATATATATAAATGGCAGCATCTAGAAACAGAATTACGGTTCTTTATCAAAATGAGGATTTTATTTTCAAAATGAAACTAGACGTAGCTAAAATAAAATTCAAAAAAATATTAACAATTTGATTTTCAGGTAGTTATATATCCATAAGTAGTCTCGGCATACAAGTTGAGGCTTACGTACTGCAATTATTTTTTTTCATATAAATGTTACACATTCATGAAACGCTTAAATTATTTCTTGTTAGGATTATTAACCATTTCAACACTTACATTGCTTAATTCATGCAATGATTCTGATACCGGAGAAAAGGGAAGTGCAAATGTTGAAGTGACCGATGCTGCAGTTGACGCGGAGAACATCTCCGGGGTCTATCTTGCTGTATCGGAAATCCAGGCTAGCGCGAATGGCTCTGTTAAGACAATTGCTACTTTCGATACTCCAATAGTTTTCAATGTGATGGATTACCAGGAAGGATCAACTTTTGATTTGGGTAGTGGTGAGCTTGAAGTTGGGATCTACGATGAACTAAGGTTGATATTAGCTGATGGTTCACCATCCAGCTCAACAACGTCATCATACATTGAATATACAGATCAGACAACTGCAGAATTGCAGATTCCAAGCGGAACTACCACAGGCTACAAAGTAAAGGGTGATTTTCAAATCTCGGCGAACAATCAGACCAACCTGGTGATTGATATTGACCTCAGAAAAGCTTTAGTCAAAAGCTCAGAAACCTTTAAATTAAGGCCTACTGCAAGACTTGTAGTCAACGAAACATTGAGCACTATCAACGGTGAGGTATCAAATTATGCACACAACTCGGATGAGAAGATAGCTGTGTATGCATATCTGGAAGGAACTTACGAGGCTTCTGAAGCAGAAGAACCCGCAAGTGGTGAATCCAGATTCGAGAATTCCATCAATAGTGCGGTAGTGAAAGACGACGGGTCATTTACACTCGCCTTTATGGAAGAAGGTAACTATGAGATAGTAGTTGCCAGGTATCAGAGAAACCCTTCAAATGAAAACGAATTCCTTTTTGAAGGAACGGTCAATTCCGAGGTGATGCTCGGGACCAACATCCTGAATCTGATCAATGTAGAATCTAACACGAATATTTCGATCAACCTCGTATTGAGCAATTGATCTTGTAAATAATTAAATTAAAGAAGGATAGTCGGATGAATCAAACCGGCTATCCTTTCGTTATATCAAACCGATGATCTCATGAAAAATATATTCTTTACACCGAAAAACAGAAAGCTGTACACGCTGGTGGCGCTTGTGATGGCTATTGCTTTGGCTGGTTGTTCCAGCAAATCTTATTATTCTGCAAACAATAAGAATCTTCAACGATTTGGTGGATATCAACTGGAAACAGCCAACCACCTGGTGAAGGTCAATGATCTGGAAATGCTCATTATCGACCTTTCTGAGCTTGCTGTTGCTCAGTCACTGCAAAGAGACACATATGTTGCAGCGCAGGAGGTGGCAGACAGTTTCGAAAAAATGAAAATGGAAACCAAAATGGAAGCAGCTATTCAGCGGACCACACTTTCCAGTACGTTGAGCGCTGAGAGTGACAAGTATTTGCACAGGCTGACAAATACAAATCGCGAAGATTTCGATGCACGATATAAAAACATGCTTTTAGCAAAATTCAATGAGCTTAAAACCCTTATTGAAGACTACGACAAAAACGGACACAGTGATCGTGTAAAGGAATTGGGAGACCAAAAAGTGTATAAAATCCAAAAACACATCAAGCAATTTCAGGGAAGCGGAGTCATTTAACATTTCCGGAGATTACCATCAAAGATTAACTTTGGTAAAAGTTCATCGTATCTTGCTATAGGATTCGATAAAACCAATGCTGCTTCCACAGAAAAATCGATTTTCTACCTTTATCAGTGTTTCACTAAGTGTACTCATACTTGGTGTGGCAGGAGTAGGATTTTATACCTACAACAGTCTGAACAAAGTCATCGACCAGCTAAGCCATGAGGCCAACCCTAACCTTAACCTGATTGCGCTTAAGGATATCATGGTCTCCATCACGGGCATTGAAAATGATATGGAATCTTTCATGCTCACCGATGATGAAACTTATCGAAACAGGTTTGATCAAAGAATCGCGGATGCAGAAATGTTCCTGGATTCTCTCAAAGAAATGAATCAGGACGATGTTGATTTTTTGAGATTTACTGATTCGCTTGGCTCACTCATCAACCAGAAAGTAAATATCCTTAATGAGCTTCAAGGGCTAACTCCCTACAGTATCACAGGTTCCATTAATGACCTGGCGCAAAAGTTAGACACCATTCCGGTAGATCTCCCGTCAGAGAAATCAACAAAAAATTCAACCAAACAGTCAGGCACCCCAAACACCGAGATGCTCACGGAAGCAGCAGCAGATTCCACTCAATTCAACATTGCTGACGAGGAGAAAAAAAAGAAAGGGTTCTGGAAGGGTCTGGTCAGTCTTTTTTCCAAAAGCAAAGACACCGGGGATGATGCGGATGATCTGGCATCCTCTGAAGAAGAATCCGATCCAATTGCCGAAAGTCCTGATTTCAGTAACGACAGCACCCTGATTACCCAAAAGGCGCTAGAATACAAGAAAAAGCTTCAAAACGAACTGATTCAACTTCAAAACAAAACCCAATTGATCAGTGCCGACATGCGCCAAAGAGAGCTTGAACTGGCACAGAATCAACAAATAATCCAAAGTAAAATCATTGACCTGCTCACTTACCTGGAAGAGCGCGAAGTAGACAAGATTAAACTTCGAAATTACAATGCTCAGATCATAGCTGAGGAGACCAACGATCAGGTTCTGGCCTTTTCCCTGCTGACCATTCTGCTACTGGTAGCCACCGGCTATGTGGTCTACAGCTACATGGAAAAGAATAAGGCTTACCAAAAGATATTGAGCAAAGCCACTGAAGATGCTAAAAGCCTGGCCAAAGCAAAAGAACAGTTCCTTGCCAACATGAGCCATGAGATCAGGACCCCGATGAATGCCATTTCAGGTTTTACCAATCAGCTGCTCAAGTCTGACCTTACGGATGCGCAAAGAGATCAACTGGATATCATACATCGATCTTCCGATCACCTGTTGCACATCCTAAACGATGTACTAGACTTTTCTAAGCTACAGGCCAATAAATTGATATTGGAGAATGAACCTTACGATTTGCAGCAATTGATGAATGATTCTGTTCAGCTGATGCTACATAAAGCCGATGAGAAAAATATCAGCATCAACTACTACGCAGAAAACATTCCACATTATGTGAAAGGCGACCCCTATCGCTTCAAACAGATTTTGATCAACCTGGTAAGTAATAGCATCAAATTCACGGAAAAAGGAAGTGTCAACATCCACTTGTCAACCAGGAAAAAATACCGGATGAATGAACTACAACTTGTGGTGAAGGATACCGGCATTGGCATTCCTAAAGACCAGCAATCCCGGATCATGATGGAGTTTGAACAGGTGGGTAGCGCTTCTGATCATAAAGGAACCGGTCTCGGACTGTCCATCACCAAAAAGCTGGTAGAGCTACACAATGGAAAAATGAAATTGGATAGTGAAGAAGGAAAAGGCACTAAAGTAACGATTCTTCTCCCCTTCACGGAAGAGGAACAGCCCCCTCAAATAGATTTCAGTACAGACATAGATATCGATCTTACGGGTACACGGATCCTGATCGCTGATGATGAGCCGTTTAATATCAAACTACTCACCACGGTACTGGATCAAAAAGGTGCACAATGGATTGCATGCAAAGATGGAAAAGAAGCCCTTGAGTGCTTGATGGAAAACTCATTTGACCTGGCCATATTAGATATCAAAATGCCTCATTTCTCCGGGTTGGAAGTAGCCCAAAAGCTCAGAGCCACCCCCGTACCAAATAGCCAGATCCCATTAATTGCCCTTACTGCCACAGTCATCAAAGAGGTTGTGGATCAATGTATCCATTATGGGTTCAATTATGTGCTAAGAAAGCCCTTTGACGAAATTGAACTATTTTCCATCATTGAGTCAGAACTGGAGTCACCAACCGTGAAAAAGACCCAACCAGCCCGGTCCAGCCACCCGGTAGCAAAGATGTTTGACCTTTCTGACCTTAAGGCATTGGGCGATGAGGCATTTGTCGTTGACATGCTTGAAACATTCCTAAACAATTCCGAACCGGGCGTCAAAAACATCCAGCACCTTTTTGAAAATAAAAACTGGGAAGGTCTGGCCGATGAAGCTCACAAAATTGTAGCCCCCGCCAGATATTTAGGGGCAGCTTTTGTCGTTGAAAAGCTCAAATCCCTGGAGTTGGAAGCGCGAAAAACAAATCCGAAAATCACCAAAAAGGAGCTTGAAGAAGTCATAAAAGCGGTCCATGAGCTCAACCGGGAATTGAATAAGTACCTGGTAAAGATTCAGGTGTAATATCTTTGTCAGTCAAATTAAAGTTGTACCCTGAATGAGTGAGCCTATATTCAAGATCAATATAGTAGAAGATGATGAGTGGTACCGGAAGTTTCTGGTACATAATATAAGCCTGAATCCTGACTTCGACATCACCGCCTATTCCGATGGAAAGTCGTTTTTGGATCAGTTGGAGAAAAAGCCTCATGTAGTTACCCTCGACTATCGGCTGCCCGACATCAGCGGCAAAGACCTACTTAAAAAGATCAAAGAATTTGATCCGACCATAGAGGTCATTATCATCTCGGAACAGGATGACATCGAGACTGCCATAGAGCTTTTGCGGCTGGGAGCTTACGATTATATCACCAAAACCAAAGATATAAGGGACAGGTTGCTAAATATCATCCAGCACATTAAAAACAATACCTCGCTCCAATCGAGAATCGAGTCCTTACAGACAGAAGTTGAAAAGAAGTATGACTTCCAAAAAACCATCATTGGACAAAGTAACCCTATCAAACAGGTCTTCAGGATGATGGAAAAAGCGACCACCAACAACATTACGGTCGTGGTGCAGGGAGAAACAGGCACCGGTAAAGAAATGGTAGCCAAAGCCATTCATTATAACAGCCCAAGGAAAAAGGCCCCCTTCATTGCAGTGAACATGAGTGCGATACCTCACGACCTGGCGGAAAGTGAACTATTTGGCCATGAAAAAGGCTCGTTTACCGGAGCGGCTAACAGACACATTGGAAAATTTGAGCAGGCTAAAGGAGGAACACTCTTTTTGGATGAGGTTGGCGAAATGGAGCTTACACTTCAGGCAAAGCTACTCAGGGCACTCCAGGAAAAAGAAATCACCCGGGTAGGTGGAAGTGAGACCATCAAGACCGACTGCAGGATCATTGCAGCCACCAACAAGAACTTATTCGATGAGATGAAGAAGGGCAATTTTCGGGAAGACCTCTATTACCGGCTCTTTGGCCTCCCTATTGAATTACCACCATTGAGAGACAGAGATAAAGATGCTGCGATCCTGGCCAAATATTTTGTGACCAGTTTCTGCAAGGAAAATGAAATGGAGGAAAAATCCCTAAGCAAAGAAGCCCTGCAAAAACTACTCGGTTATCCATTCCCTGGCAACATTAGAGAGTTGAAAGCTGTGGTAGAACTTGCTGCAGTCATGAGTGATAAAGAGATCATTGAGGTCGATGACATCACCTTTGCACAGCCTGATCCCGTGACAGAGGTCTACTCAGAAGAACTTACGATGAGGGAGTATGAGCACAAGATCATTCAGATGTACCTGAAAAACAACAAAGATGATGTCAAGACTGTTGCAAAAAAGCTGGACATCGGTCAGTCGACCATCTATCGGATTCTCAAAGAGGTGAAGGAGAACAGGTAGGTCTTTCTCAAAATGAGAAAAATTTCCTCTTTTTGACAAAATCGCAATTATCGGTCGTTTTTCACTACTCTGATTATCAGTCACTTACATTTATTTTATTTTTTGGAACGGCTTTGGCATAAGGTGTTTCGTCGCTTGAACGCTAAAGTTTAAACGATCGGAAAAATGAAAATAAATTTCAAAAATCAATATCTATCACTAAGTGCAATTGCACTGATACTACTGACTTCTTCATGCAACATGGAGAAACGCAGGGAGTTGCAAGCAAAGGCAGATCAGCTGGAGCAGGAGCTTCATGCAAGGGATTCTGCTTTCAACGAGATCATGGACCTCATGACCAGAGTTGAATCTCAGATTGAAAAAATTAAAGAGAGAGAAAATCTCATTGCCAATCGTTCTGGCGAAGACTTCGCCAACGAATCAAACCAGGGACTGGTAGAAGACATTGACATCATCAATGAACTCATCGAATCTACCAATGCTCAGGTAAAAAGTCTCTCTTCAAAATTAAACAAGGCAAATATCGAAATCGGTTCTTTCAAGATGCGGGTAAATAAGTTGAGCCAGGAGCTTGACGAAAGGAAAAACGCTATCGCTACTTTGGAAGAGAAGCTTACGATCAAAGACAACAAGATCATGGAGCTGGACGGTGAAGTGAAAAGCCTTGTGACAAGAGTTAATTTAATGGATGAAACAATTCAGGCACAAAAAGTCGTTATAGATGAGAGCGACAGGACCCTACACAAAGCTTTCTATATTGTAAATACAGAAAAGCATTTGTTAGACGAAGGTCTGATCACCAAAGAAGGAGGTTTCCTTGGATTAGGAAAAACTACTGAGCTTGAAGAGAACGTATCCGAAGAAAAATTTGAAGTAATTGACATTCGTCAAACCTCAAGGTTCTACGTGAACAGCAACAAAATGAGTTTTGTTACTGAGCACCCTAAAGGATCTTATGAGGTGGTAAAAGACGAAAATGAAGTCGTACAATATATTGATGTAACCAATCCAGGTGAGTTCTGGAAAATATCTAAATACCTGGTTATATCGGTTAAAGGTTAGTTCAGGCGGTGATCGACAGGCGCGAAAGCGCCCATCAGGAGTCCTCATAAGGGGGACTCCTTTTTTAATTTTACACTTTAAACTTTTAAACTTTAAACTTTTGATTTTTATGAAAATTGAAAAATTAGTTTTTGCAGTTATTATTTGTTCATTTATTGCTTTCAGCGCGAATGCCCAATCCAAAACAGGATTAAAATTTGGTGCCAACTTCACAAACCTGTATGTAGACGAAGTCGATGACAACAACATGAAAATAGGCTTCAATGCAGGCCTCTATCACCGCGAATACCTGACCAAAAACATTGCCATACAACCCGAGGTACTATTTTCCCAAAAAGGATCTTCAGTAAAATACGAAGGAGGATTCCTCACTGGTAGCGGTACCTATCGATACAACCTTAATTACCTGGAAGTACCCGTACTGGCCATGATAAAGCTCAGTAATTTCTATGTTTCTGCAGGCCCGTACGCTGGACTCCTGCTATCTGTCAACATCAAAGACGTGGATGATGACGGTGATATCCAGGAAATAGAGGAGTTGGACCGGGACGACTTCAACACGCTGGACTATGGTCTGGCTGTTGGCGCAGGCTTTGACTTCGATGGTGGCACGTTTGGCTTGCGATACAGCTACGGCATGAACGAGCTTGGCAAGGAAGGCACTTTTGCCGGTCAGGCCATCAACAACGCCAAGAATTCAGCACTGCAGCTGTTTATCGGCTTCGACCTGAATTAAGGATTTTATCTCAACCTAATTTTCTTTTTACTTAAACTGGATTGGCTAGTAGCTAATCCAGTTTTTTTTGCTTCGTGTTTGGCGCTTGACACTCCCGTGGCTTGTCCCTGACAAGCCAGCAAGTATCATGTACTTAGTCCCGCCAACCTCTTTTAATCCATTTATCAGATTCGGAGTAATAAACTTCTGACATTAAAAATCCAATGTTATAGGTTAATTTGAAGTGTTCTCCGTTTTTTAATACTGAGTATTCAATCCCTAAAGCTGGCTCATGTTTTTCAGGGTATCTTCCATATTCTGTTCGTGATTCTTCAATTTTAACAATTATGTATTCAGCTCTAGCCTTCTGAATATGATCAACCAATAAGGTTGAAACTATTTGGGCTAAAATGAATACGGGTAGAACCAAAAAAACAAGTTGCACATAGTCTCTGTTTTCACTTTTTATCAAATATGATACTAGTAGAATAACCAATGTGAATAGGAAGTATATTGTGTAAGGAATAAGTAAAAAGAAAAATTGAAAGACCGTAAATGAGCCACTAAATGGCGCTATGAATCCAATAATTACGATTACACAAAGTATTAGAGCCTTTAAACTCATCTAATGTAGGTTGCTATCTCTAACATTATAACAGATATATAAGGATACAAAGGGTGCAGGCCAGTAGAAGAAGATACAATGTAATTTAAGGTAAATAGGGTATTTCGTTTTTGAGGTTCTCATTCATTTTTGACATCTCCTTGAATTGATCTTCTGTCAAAAAGATGGCATGTAAATCATTCCCCCCATATAACAAATAGAATTTCTTACTTACATGCTTCTCCTTTAAAATCTCATTAACAATCTTGAAGAAATTTCGGGGTCCAGATTCCCAAAATACTCCGTTTGACAGTTCCTTTTCTGTGTAGAGCTTTACTTTTCTTCCATTGATGATAATTTCAAATGAACTATCATAATCATTTGTTGTTTGAACGTCCAACCTTAAACCTTCCTTTGACAATTTTTGATTTAACAGTGGTACAAAGGATTCAAAACTGAATTCGCATAACTCTTCCGCATCAATATGAGTTAGAATTTCACCACTGTAAAGGTCAACAGTGTCCTCAATAATGGAAACAGGTGTTTTATTTTGGTCTTTATTGACACCCCTTTCATCTTGTTTATGATGCTGAGAACATCCGATTATAATCAAAGTGAGAAGAATATATAGTGAACTTTTCAACTTACGCGAATTAGTTATAAGCATTTCAATAAATCTAATATTTATAAAAGGTATTCGATTCCATTTCGCTGACAAGCCAATTACAAGAAAGCTCCAAAGGAGCGTAATCAATTAATCGCAGAGTGTCAGCCCTGCGGTTCCGTCAAAAGCCTCACCTAAGCCCCAAAGGGGCGGAATCTTTGCCCCTTATCTGTCCTGACATCAACACAATCATGCATAAAAATAAATTTTTTCAGGGATATACTTTGTATACAACTTTCTGAGTACTTTCGAATTTATGAAAAAGTTTAGCTTACCCCTTTTACTCCTAATCCTTGCGAGTAATACGCTTTTTGCCCAGCTTTCCTTTTATGATGAAGACCCGATCTATGAAGGGCCGCAATCCAACTTTTATCTTGTCAAATATGCCATCTCATATGACTATGATAATGATGGAATCTCTGACATCCTACACATTCAACACAACCGGATTTACGTCCGGTACGGGGATGGAAGCACTTTTGGAAATGAAGAACTGGTTTACGAACACTCTTCAATGCTTGCCAGTATATCAAATAAAATAGACTTGAATGCCGATGATAGATTGGATTTTGCTATTCCTTCAGTTAATAACGAGATCTTAATATTTGAAGGAACAGCCGATGGGATTGAACTATCAGCAATCATCGAGGCTGATGCAAATACAGCAAAATTGATCGATCTTGATAAAGACGGTCGAATTGGTATTGTTTTCACTTCAGGTTTTGAAATTGGATATATAGATGGGAATGAACTGGGGACATTTGATGACCCGATCTCAATTACCAGTGGAATTGGTACCATTGCCGGTGCTTTCAGGTTTGAAGTAGTGGACATTGACGGAGATAGCGATAATGACCTGTTTGTTCTAGACCTAACTAATACTGTAGTTCATGTAGTCATAAACGAAGATTTTTCATTTACTTCAAATACCTCAGTCAGTGCCTCAGAAACTGAATTCAGCTACGGCGATTACAACCTTGATGGTTTTATTGATCTAGCCGTAATCAACTCCAGTAATTCATTGGAGATTTACCTGCAGGGAGACACTGGCTATGACTTAAGTTATACTTACAGCACTTTCAATATCAGAGATATTATTACCTATGATTACAACTCAGATGGAAAAAAGGATATTTTACTAAGCAATAGAATGACTGACCTTACTCTGCTCAAAAATCTCGGAGATGGAACATTTGATGATCCGGAATTTCTAATAAGTGAAATGCCAAGATTTAGCAATCACACATTTGAGGATTTTAATGACGATGGTATTGATGATATTGTTGCAATTGGTTCCATGGCAAACAATCAAATGATTTTAGTCCCCTTAGACCCACAGGTTAAAGTTTCTGACCAATTTACTACACTCAGCTTGAGACCAGATCCAGGAACCAGAGGAGGAACAAAAATGAGTGATTTAGACAATGATGGATATAATGATTTGGTGATCTTTAGTAAAAATGGAGCGGTTCAAGTCTTCTACGGAAACGAAATTGGCTTAGATAATACTTATTCTCAATATACTACCAACACGCATACAGATGGCGGGTACCTTGCTGACATAGATGATGATGGTTTACTGGACTTAATCGTTTTCTACCAATCGGCAAGTAATGGAACTGTTGGAACAGAGAGGTATTTAAACCTGGGAAACAGAACTTTCTCTGATGCGGAACCATTTAAGTATACAGCGATTGTAGAGGATGCTGTAGTTGAAGATTATGATCAAGACGGTACAGATAATTTTATTTTTAATAACCAAGGTGAAATTGTTTTTCTTACTGTTAATGAGAATGATTTTGATGAATACTTCACGGGTAGTCCACTAAAAATTTCCTCATCCTCTTCAATAACAGACTTCAAAATTGTTGACATCAATCATGACAGCTGGTCTGATTTGATACTTGGTGTGAATGGATCAAATGAAATTGAAATCCATCTAAATGATCAGGCGGGTGGTTTTCTTTCTCCCACTGTTATCACACTTACAGGAGAAAGCGAATCCCCTACTGCGCTGAACGCTGGAGACCTGGACAACGACGGGATAGCTGAAATAATAGCAACAACGTCTACAAGTAGCGGCCATAAAACAAAAATCTTTTCACGGAAGGATGTTCTCAATGATTTTGAGCTTTCCAAGGAGTTTGATGTGGCCAGTAACTACGGTCCTACCACTGTTGAAATTAATGATTTCGATGGTGATGGCGACATAGACCTGTTCATAGATGACTTTGACAACCTTGTCTATACTTTTATTCTGCAACATGATGATTTATGGGAAGTAAATGATGAAATACTTGAATTGTTTGGCCAAAACCTTTTGATTTTTTGCAACGTCAATTCAGACAATTTGATTGATATTGTTAGAACTCAGAATACTTATGGTTCTGTTCAGATTTCCATCAATAATTCGGTCTTTGAACCCGAAGAATTACAAACAGAAATCATGTTGATTGAACAGGTCGGGGAAGATCTCACTGTTACCTTAAATGATATCAATAGCGATGGTCGCATTGTGCTGGTGAAAGCAGCCAGTGAGGTCGATGTAGTTCCTGTGGATGGAGTTTTTTATGCTAAAAATTCAATGTTCGGGTTAGGAGGTACAGAAATAGGTAGTGGTAACCACGTGGTTTATTCAGGCACCGGAAACACTTTTACGATAGAAGGACTTTCCCCGTTGACAGACTACTATGTGAGCATATTTGAGTACAATATGAATGATCCCTCAAATGATATTATAAACTATCTATCTTCTCAATCATTAGATACAGTTGTAGCCAGAAAGATTGAGCAGACATTTACTGCTGAGGGTATCCAAAACTATTTCGTCAGTGATGAAACTTTTGAAATCAATATCACATCCTCCTCCGGATTGGAAGTTGAATTAAATCCAACAGGACCCATTAGCCTGGATGGCGGAACAGCCACTATACTTGGTGAAGGAGAAGTCATATTGGTAGCTTCCCAGGCAGGGAACAAATATTACTTCCCTAAGGAGGAAATCTATTCTTTTACTATCAGTAAGGAAGCGCAGATTTTGACCTACCAAAACCTTAAGGATGTAGATTTCGAAGAAGGAACTTTTGAGATACTTGTAACTTCATCTTCGGGTCTACCAACCTCCATTGAATTGATAGACGGACCTATTGAGCTCAGTGGAAATTTGGCTACGATACTGGATTATGGCCATGTGACCATCAAGGCAACACAAGCAGGAGACGAGTTCTATCTACCAGCTGAGCAGACCTTTGAATTTAACATTATAGAGGTCCTGGGTCTAGATCGTGTTGAAAGCATTATTTATCCAAACCCCACCAGCGGAGTCATTCGAATTGCAAATTCTCATGACATTGATGAGCTTTCCATCTTAGATATAAATGGTCGGGTAAGGCACACCAATCCAGGTACGGAAAGGACTTTAGATGTGTCGGGCTTAGAGAGAGGCACTTATTTTATCTTGTTAAAAAGCAAGGGTACTTTTCAGTCTTTTCGATTCATTAAAGAGTAAGCGGATAAAGCTTTTTGATGATTTGAAAGGAGGTTTTTGAAGAGGATTGTGTGGAGTCATTGAGCCCTGGCTCACAAAAAGCATCCCTTTTGAGTTCAGCATCGGGCTGGTGAGTGGCATTGATAGCAGTGACCTTCCCAAATGGATCCCCGGATATCACGCTGGTCCCGAGAACGATTGAAGCCACCACCACTCCCAAAATGATTGTTAGGGTTTTGAAATTCATTGCTGACAATGAGGGTTTAATTCCTGGTAATCCGAAAGCGATACAGCAGGTATCATCTGACCATCATGGACCCTGATGCAGGTCAAACTGGGGTTTCTATCCACCTTTAAACCGATCAGGTTTGGGTTCCTGCTTACATTAAGCGATGTGAGTGAATTACTCGAGATATAGAGGTAATTCAGCTGAGCATTTTGTTCCAGGTTGATGGTTTCAAATTGATTATCAGAAAGGAGTAGCGTTTCTAATGAAGGAAGTGTAGCAGTATTGAGGAAAGAAAGCGCATTGGTGGTCAGGTTTAGGTTTTTAAGGTTCCCGGCATTTTTGACCTCAAAATATTGGAGCTCGTTATGAGTAGCCAGTATCGCTTCAATGGATTCACTTTCAAATGAAAGGGTATCCAATAAGTTGAAGGACAAGTTCAGATTGGTCAACTGTGGAAGATTGGATAGCCCGTGAATGGATTGCAGCTCATTTGCCAGGAGGTCCAGCAACACCAGCTTTGTATTGTGGCTGACATCAATCTCAGACAAATAGTTCCCCTGTAGCTGAACCGAATCCAACTGGACATTGTGACTCAGGTCAATTTCTTCTATGGCGTTGCCGGACGCTGACAGAAAAGTCAGATTGGTAAACCCCTCTATGCCTGTCAGATCCTGGATTTCTTTCTTAGAAAGATGAAAATCCAGGTGTAAATGGGTCACTGATTGGGCGTCTGATATCAGGACCTGTTGGTTGATCACGCCATCTGAATCGATGTTTTGCTCAATCAGCATGGATTCAAACACCTCATCCGGAATGTGGATGTAGTCAATAATCGGTTCTAATTCTTCATCCTCCGCACAGGAGAACATGAAGAGCATCAGAGCCAAAAAGATCCGGGGAATTGCCAGAGGCCACGCTTTATGCTGAATAGTAGTATAGGGTAATAAATCGTTTTTCATGAGAGTGCTGTTTTCTCGATATCCATTTAAATAATCGGTTACAAATCTCACACAGGCAACCAACTCAATCGTTCGGATTTAGCATTCCGAACTTCTTTGGTGAGATTCGGGTCTTTTTAAATGAGTTTGATCAAAGCATTTCAGGCCAGCCTAATCTCAGAATAATACAATTCATGTTTTCATGCGGGGATGTGTAAGGCCTGGAATAAAAGGGCCCTGACGTCGTTTAAAGGGCGATTTTAGGAGGCTTACAAAACCTGCGCAGTTTTTGCTTAAAACCCGCGCAGACTTTAATCAAAACCTACGCAGGTTTTCCTTCAAACCCGTGCGGGTTTTGACCAAAAAGTAAGCACCTTTTTGAGATAATGGAATAGTGCAATTATTTGTATGTGGTAATCGGGGGATCATATCAGATAAGATAAGGGCTGAAACTTTCTATATTCTTAGTCACTCTGCGCAACCAGGTAGCTGTGAAATTAGGCTCAGTTATTATCTTCAATTATGTTTTTAAAAAGTTCCTCGATGTCTATTTCTTCCCCCTTTAAATGTTGATAATAAGTTCGAACGATAATTGATGACATATTATCTGGATGTTCAATCCCATTCTCATTAAAGTACCTGGCTAACCTAGAACCAGCCCATAATCCCCAACTGTTCCTCATCCACAATCCTAACCCGAAATGTTGACCAACGGAGAAGTCATCTTCCGATCTTTCCAATGCCAGTTTTTTAGTTTCTTCACTCCATTCCTGATCAAGATACCTCCAACAATCTTTCAGATCTGTAGGGACATAAACACCTCTTAGTGTGTCTGTTGATGCAACGTTAGCAGTTTGTTTATCCCAACGTTCTTCAATGGCAGCATACTTATTTTTTAGTATTTCCAATTCTTGATCCTGTCCAAGTAAAGAGCGTTTATAAGCTCGTAGAATAACTTCGAGGATTAAGCCATTTTCAGTTAACCCACTTTTCTTAAATCTTCGTTCAAGTTTTGATGTTTTGTACGATTTGAAAAACTGATCATCAACAAGTGATCTGAATTCATAACTGCTATTCAGAAAATTTAATAATTGACCTTCATGAATGTCCTTGATCACTTGAATAGCAGTGTCTGGTAATTCTCTATTGAGCAATTCAATTACTGTCTTCGTATCACCTACCTTTTGAGCATAACTCAAATTAATTGATAGTAGGGTTAATATGATAATTGAGGTTTTCGCCATTCAGAAATTAACATATATAGTTATAATGCATGCACTATAACCACTATTATCTTTTTTCAATTAATCCTTTCAAATATCAACATCTTACCCATTATTAAACGACAATAAACATTTATAAGCGATTAAAAACGGATACGTTATCTGTATTACCCACCTAAGATAAGCTTTTTCGTGAATTTTCAGTAGTAGTAGGGATATGGTTCATGTTATAACAGTAGGTTGGTGAGACACTTTAGTCAATTTGCAATTAGTCCCACCAGCTATACAATTCACCTTGATCATAATACTCATCAGCATCTTTACATAACTCACGAAATTTCTTTTTCAATTCGCTTGTTACATCAGATTCATTAACGTAAAGTCCTTCTATGGTTACCCGATAATCATCTCTTTCCGGACTAATCGCATATCCATGCGCAGTAGCTACAGGAAAGGAGTTCATGAACTCATAGAATTTTCTTGTTGTGGGCGATTCGTTTTGATATTCATTAGGATCGATAAACCTTTCTATTAATAGTTTTTCTAGTTGATCAATTGATATAGCCTCGACGTATTCAAGCCCACCACTTTGATCAGTCCAATCAGTTTGGATTCCTAAAAGTTGGTCACGTTTTTTATAGTCCTTGTTGAAGGTAAACAGAGTCGTGTCGTTCAGAATCATCAGAACTTCATTCGGTATCTGCCGTGGTTCGTTGTTTTTTAAGGGTGAACATGAAATTAGTAAAGCAAAAAGAATGAAAAGGTTATTTCTCATTTTGAATTAACAGGCCTAAATGAAGCACAACGACCAACTAGCGGGCAGTGGCCTAAAAGTAGCAAATACCGATGAAAGAGCGAACCTGAATGGTGCGATACACTCTAAGAAAGCACTGCGAACCGCAAGAAAACCAACCCAGTAGAAGAGCAGACTATAACGCACTAAAATTTGCCTGGCGGAAGGTGAGTAGCAGAAAGCATACAAACATATAACCGATAGCTAATATTACCCGCTTTTTGCGTTATTGTTCTTTGCTACTTCCATGAGTTCCTTGGCTGTAGGATGTGTTGAGAATATTCCAGAAAAACTAAAATCAGGCATAAATAAATATGATTGGTTCCAACTTTTGTTTGTTTTGAAAGTTATCCAAATCCTTGTAACGTTGATGAAGCCGATAGTTGAAACGTCAATCAGATTAGAAACTGGCAGTTTCTCTGTTCTTCTAAAGTTAGATATGTAAAAGTGTTGTTCATCCACTTTTACACTATTCAGTCTCATAAATAGTAGGTAGAATATAAATGCAAATATTCCTGTTCCAAAGAGTCCTGCAAATCCTCCCAGAATTTCGCCCGAAAGAAATCCAAACAGAGACATTAAGAGCAATAGCCCAAAGACAATTGTTGGCATAATAAACTTCACATAGAAAGTTAATCCAGATGAAAGTTGCTTCTTATTACTCATTCTGTGTTGTGGGAATTGCGGCTACACAGGTATGATGAGTGTCCACCCCTATGCTATAAAAATCTAAACTAACTAAAACCTCGGTGAGATGCAACGGATAAGTTCCTGTCCAACTAGAAGATTAAAATCGTCCTTTTGGCCTGAAGTGTTAAATCATTGGCACAATGTGTCAAGCATGCGGTAACCGCTCAGGTGAAGTTTGTATCAAATTACACTTTATCAAAAAAGAGAAAAGACAAACAAAAGTATGAACACGCTAGGAATCAATATAAACTCACTGATTTATGAGAATGGCTTTCAGGCTTTGAATGGTATAGACCTGAAAATCAGCAATGGAGTTTTTGGGTTATTGGGTCCCAATGGAGCCGGGAAATCATCCCTCATGAAAACCATTGCCGGATTACAAAAGCCAACTGAGGGCCGCATTGTTTTCAATGGTGAGGATGTAGTGAGTAATCCTCTGGCCATCCAGAAACATCTCGGATTTCTACCGCAGTATTTTGGGGTGTACCCTAAGGTGTCGGCATACGATCTTCTGGATCACCTGGCTAAACTGAAAGGTGTTGTGGACTCACAACATCGGAAGAAGCAAATCCTGAACTTGCTGGAGCGGGTGAATCTGATGGATGTGAAACACAGGGAGGTTCATACATTTTCAGGAGGCATGAAGCAGCGCTTTGGAGCGGCTCAAGCGTTACTTGGGTCACCCAAAATTGTGATTGTAGATGAACCCACTGCCGGGCTGGATCCGGAGGAGCGTAACCGGTTTAATGCACTGTTGAGTGATATAGCGGAGGATATGATTATTATTCTTTCAACGCATTTGGTAGAGGATGTAAGAAATCTGTGCTCAAAAATGGCAATCATAAATAAAGGCACCGTCTTCGCACAAGGATCGCCAAATGAATTTTTGAGTCGGCTATCTGGAAAAGTATGGAGCAAGGCGGCTACCAGGGAGGAGCTTTCAGTGTTGGAATCGAGGTATCAGGTGATTGGTTATCAGTTGATAGAAAGAGTAATGCAGGTTACGGTTTGCTCGGACGAGTGCCCTGCGGGTTTCCAGCGTGTAACGCCTGTGCTTGAGCATGCATATTTGAAATGCCTTAATTCCGATTCAATATGAGGGAGGTGTTTTTAAACGATTTTCGCATTGCACTCAAGCAAAAAGCAATGTATGCCATGTTGCTTATTTTGGCGGTACTTGGCTTTTTGACGGGACTCAAATTTCACATGTCGGTAGGCGATGGATTAGCAGTAAATGCACCGTATTCGTTAGGGTTTATGATTGGACTGCTGAGTCTGGTTAACATTTTTATCGCTACATTTTTAGCGTTCTTGTTGCTGTTCAAGGAAAAGGATGCTGATTTTTCGCTCATTGTGTTTACTACACCCATTTTGAATAGGGCATTCGCCTTGGCTCGATTTGGCTCGTTTTACATGATCACCTTAGGCATGTTTCTGGTCCTAGTAGTTGGGTACGTGGTGGGGATCCATATACAGCATGACACCCCTTTGAATGACGGCTTTCACTTGTGGCATTACTTATATGCTTTCCTGGTTTTTGGTGTAGTAAATGCCCTGGTTGTTTGTAGCCTGCTATTCTTTCTTTCTCAGAAGTTTCAAAACAAGTTACTGGTCGCTATTTCCGGGATGCTCCTCTATGTGCTCTATATGATCGCACTGATGTATTCCAATGCTCCCTTTATGGCTCAAGCTTTGCCACAGTCGGAGTTTGCGCAGCGTATTTCGGCCGCTATTGATCTTTTTGGGCTTTCGGGCTACTTTTTTGAAGCAAGCGGAATGAGTCTCTCCCGGAAAAGTACAAATGTTGTTCCATTTACAAATTTTTTGTTGGTCAACAGGTTAGGGTTCTTTACCCTGTCAATAGGCGTGGTTTTACTGGGAGTCAACGCTTTTTCAGTGAACCCAGGACCAGGGAAGAAATCCAAAATGGGGAATATTCCTTCCAATCCCATACCTGGCCATGCACCGATTGTATTAATCCCACCAAAATTTGGTTTGAAGGCACGCTGGGAGGCGATATGCTCGTTTGCAAAAATTGACCTTATATATGTCTTCAAGAGCATTGCCCTGGTAGCTGTCTCCGTGCTTCTTTTATTCTATATGGGGATTGAAATGTTCGATGACATAGATATGGGGATTCGGTTGCCGCAACATTATGCCAGCTCCGGGCTCCTGGCTGAGACGATCAATGGCACGTTTTTTTACCTGGGCGCAATGGTCATGGTGTATTTTGTCAATGATATCTATTGGCGAAGTGCGGAGAGTGGGTTTTCAATGGTGGAAAAGTCCATGCCCTATTCAACAATGAAGCGGTATGGTCATTGCGTGAGCATCATTGCCCTGGTGTGCTTTCTTTCATTCATTCAGTTGGCAGAGGCCATTATTTTCCAACTGGCCTTTGGTTATAGGATTTTTGACTGGCAGGCTTATTTGGGGGTAATCGTTTTTAATACGCTACCCATGATTTTGCTTGCACTTTATCTTTTGGCGCTGAATGTGGTCTCAAAAAGCAAATCAGTGGCACTTGGTGTGTCGATCTTGTTTTTTCTACTTTTTGTAACCCCGATTTCCAGAATGATCCTCGAGCTTTCAGTGTTGAGGTTTTTGTCTGGATACAAAGGGGCGTACAGTGAATTTTTTGGATACGGATCGTACATGTCACTGTTTCTGTGGAGGTTGTGTTTTGGTTTTGCAGTGCTATTGGTGTTGGTGCTGTTGATTCAGCTCATCAGATCCGGCAGGAAATGGCAATTAAAATCTGTTGGCCTGGCAGCATGCGTTACCGTTGTGCTATTTGCTGGCATGACTTATCTGGATGAATATGTTCATAAAGATGCGGATGCCGAGCAGGCGATACGAGCCGATTATGAACGAAGGTTTAGAAAGTATCAATATAAACCACAGCCCGGAATCACTGATGTGAAGGCTCGCGTAAATCTTTTTCCCGAAAGTCAGGCCTATGATATTCATGGGGTCTATTCCCTGGTAAATACCAGCCTGGAACCCATCGATTCAATTTTGATCAATCTTCCTGACGGCTTTGATCTCGGGGAGCTCATCTATGAGGATGCCCATACCCGTGTTTTGGTAGATCGTGATGAACTTGTTCTCGAACAGCCACTCAAGCCACAAGATTCTGCCCGGCTCACCTTCACGCTAAGCTACAGGTGGAGTGCAGTAAATGGCCATGACCCTTTCAATGCCATTGTCGAAAATGGTTCCTTCATGAGACTTAGCAGGTATTTCCCAACCTTTGGTTATGATGAAGATGCGGAGCTGGTTGATGACATCATTCGTGCTCAATACGGTCTTGGAGCGCCTACAGGCATTAAGTCTTTAGATGCACCCAAAGTCCGCATTGACGATTCCATGGATTTAGAATTGGATATTTCAACAACAGAAGACCAAATAGCCATTGGCACAGGAGAGTTGATCAAGGAATGGTCGGAGGCTGGCCGTAATTGCTATCGGTATGTGGCCAAGGATATTCCTTTCCGTTTTGCTGTTTCATCTGCAAGGTATAGGCGAAAGCAGGTATTGCATCGAAGCATTGGCATTCATGTGTTTTTTCATCCTTTGCATGCACAAAATGTGGATCACTTAATTGAAAATACAAAGCTCACCCTTGACTACTGTATTGAGCAGTTCGGACCCTATCCGTTTCAGTCGGTGGTTTTTGCAGAAGTATCTTCGTTCACTTCTGGCTTTGCCGGTACAGCCTATCCCGGCGTTATTTTTGTCACAGAAGATATGACTTTCAATGCCCATCTTGGTAATGATGCAAGTCAGGATGTAGTGAATGAACTTGCGGGGCATGAAGTTGCGCATTTTTGGTGGGGTACGAGTGGAATCAGTCCGGACTATCGGGAGGGGCATGCCCTGATGACCGAGGGGCTGGCCATGTACACTGAAATGATGATCTCCAAAGAGATGTATGGCAGAGAGAAAATGCTGGAGAAAGTGGCTATACACCGACAGATTTACGAAGCAGAGAAGGGCTACGCTACACCCAATTCATTGGTAAAGGCGACCAGCAGTGAGTCGCATATTGTGTATTCCAAGGCAGCAATGGTTTTTGTAGAGTTGAGTGAGTTGATGGGTGAGCAGGAACTGAATAGGGCATTACGTAATTTTTATGACAAGCATAAATACCCTTTTGACAGGCCTGTTGTCACTGATTTATTAGGGGAGATTCTTGCTCAGGCTAAAGCCGTAGATCATGAAAGGATCAGATTGCTTTTTGAGTCGCGTGAATGATCGTCATTGATCAAGGACCGGGAAATATCAACATTGTAATTGCTTATCCAGGCCGGTAGATGATACACGGCTCAGAAAAGCTATGTGCCTCCCTTGCCTGAAACCTTCTTTTGGCTTTGTCTGGCATTTGAAGAAAAGATGATTAATAGAAAAAGTATGATGGGTTTTCATTAACATCAATTCGATCCTCTTCCTAGTTAGATTATTTATGGAAATGAGTGTTACACATCGTTTCTATTCTTCCAGTTAAGAAGTTGACCCGTTAAAAGAGTTAGAAAGCTAAGCACCCACAAGTAAAAACCAGTTCCAAGAGTTACAGACTGCTTCAAGCCACCTTCGTGAACAAGAACCTCGTCAATTCCAGTTGCGAACAATCCAAGCGTTAGCGTTCCCACTGAAAGAGCTAACCCGAACCATAATCTTTTCCTGCCAATTATCAAATTTATAAAATAGAAGATGTTAGCAGACCATGCCAGAATATGATAATGATCATCTCCAAAGATTCCGAAAACGAGAGCTGAAATTCCTGTGTCATCCGATCCGTCGAAAATTGGCGTAAATAGTGCTACGACATAAAGTGCTATCGATATAGTGAGAAATCTTTTGTAGTTCGGTGTTCGCATGTAATTAAGAATTCTCCAGATATACGCAACCTAGCCTATGATGGGTAGAGCGAGTTGAAGTGGCTATCCCTGTACTATTAGAAACTAAGCTAGCTAAAACCTCGGTGAGATACAACGGGTAAAAACCTACTGAGTCTAGCAGATGAAAGCTCCTGACTACTCGAAAGGCCGAAAGGAAATATCAGTTTCCAGAGAGGTTTGGCGGTGAGGTTCTATTGAAGTAGATATGAAATACTAAAGGCCATTCATCATGGAACCGCTTGCTACCAGCTTTTTCTTGGTTCGCAACACAATTATTAAGTTTGACTGGGTATATACTTTAAATCATGGATCAACGTATTCCCCTTCTGTTTGCAGGATCGCTTCTATTCATTTTATCATGTAAAGTTGGATATCATGATCTAAGTAATCCACGACAACCATATGTTGGAGATGAAATAAGAACTGATGGTTATTATTATTACATGGATACAGTTGATAGAGTTGTACTAGGTAAACCACAAACTGACATTGTTACTAGGGTATATTTCTTCTACAGAAATGGTGTTATGAACTATTACAATTTTCCTTTTTTAGATCTTGATAGTTTAGAAGAATGGACTGCAGATAGTTTATTTGTTGCCAGGAGTAAACAACATCCCGTAGGTTGGGGGATTTTTGAAGTTAATGCGAACAAAATAAAAATTGAAACCTGGATTATGAGCACCGGTGGCAGACATCCAACTTACGAATATTCTCTTGATATTGTTAATGATTCAACTTTCTTCAAAAAGAATTCAAATCAAGAAATGTTCTTTCAATTCAAAGAATTCGTGAATAAACCAGACAGTACAAATAGCTTTATCGAATAACACTACAGAAGTAGCTCAAGTAATTGCTGGTAACGTCCATGTATGAGGCGTGTGCTCTCACTTTGTGGATAGCACTAAAGTAGTGAAGTCTGCCGGTGCTTCCAAAGTTTGTAGAAAGCACTGCGTTCAGAAAGAGAAAAAATCCCGCCGAACTGAAGCTTCCAGACAGCACAGAACTTTCTCGGTGGCAGACTCACGGTCAAGTCCCGTTGCAGTTCGTATAAGGCACCCAAGCACATGCCTTATACATATTGTTGGGAGGTCGTTTTATACGAGCCATGAGGTTACAAGGGCTATTATTGGAAATATCGAATAAACAACATCGTAAATGGAAGTTTCTTCATCCATTGCAGGTAAGTTGTAGTATTTGCAGGGGCGTTCGAATTTTCGATAAGAAAGCCTGTTCAAGATTCCGATTAGCAGGATTATTCCAATCAAAAAGACACCAGATTTTCTTAGCGCGTAGTTAATGGGGTTGTCGAATAGTGAAGGAGAGATTAGAAGAATTAATGTGATTGCAGTTGATGCATAAAGTGATAGGTTGACATGATGTTTTTTATCGGAGAGTGTTGTTATTCCAATTAGCAATGTGAAGAAAGTTAAACTAAGATATGTCTCACCAAAATAGTTCTCTTGTTCACCAAGTAACCAAGTCATAAACGATTCATAAAATTTGAGTTCGACGTTTTGAAGGTATATGAATTGGACAGTTATGATGATGAGGCTTATACTGATAATTATGATTGCTTGGATTGAAAGCTTCTCTTTGTTTTTCATTTAATTAGGTTATGTTCATTTAAGTGTGTCATAATTCCAATCCAAGCCTTTTAGCATGGGTAATTGCCATAATACTAATAACCTTAGTCCATGATCTGGGTTTGGA